>OCTW011302907.1_pt1 | contig 10935 bp, 10 predicted proteins | sample 1539671 | NCBI WGS metagenome assembly OCTW01 (sample SAMN02144230, study PRJEB22623) | gut metagenome | biome: sheep rumen | host: Ovis aries | place: New Zealand | reverse complement strand
GAAGGATTTTCCATTAAAGCATTTATCATTCAGAATCTTATCAATAACCGACTTTGGTATTGTATTCTGATCAGGTATTTTGTACCTTGCTAAACACTTGGAGGCATTGGGCGTACAATCCCATATTACAAGAGAACTATCATCCTCATCTACCTCCGTTTGCAGGACATACGTCGCGCCGTTATAACTAAACTCCGCATCATGTGAATTGGAGATGACTTTATACAATTCTGATAAAGATATTCCCTGCATTATTTTACCCCCCTAAACAATCTCTTGTGCTTTTCGTATAACTTATCACCTGGATGCAGAAAATCAGGCCGTCCCTCCTTGTTTCCATTCTTAAAAAAATGGACATGCAGTGATTTTTTCCCTTGGTGAGTTCCAAAATCGATTCTATACAGTGGAAGACGGTTTTTATCGAATGAAATAAATTGTTTAAACGTCCCATCTTTTCCGTACAGGACATAAGACGTTCCGGGTGTGTTAGACCTTTCCGGCAAACTAAGACTTGCCTTTCCATCCTTCGGCCTTAGGACTTTAACTCCTTCAACATAATCTACGGTATGCCATTTTGCAGGTGTGCGAAAGCCACCGCTTTCTAAAAATGAACCTCTGCTTCCCATTATGCTGTTCTCTCCTTCCATCTCTGTGAAAAAGACGGATAGTACACAACATTCGAATAACAATCCAGTTCCTGCATATGTCTTCCGCAAACAATAAGGTGAGTCGGTGACTTTTGACGATATAATTCTTCCACTCCACGCAGCAGAATTTTTTGACTATAGGGGCTTGACAGACAACCATTTGTACTTATCGCAATGGAGCTTCTTTCAGGAAGGCCGTCAAAGCACCATTCAAAATCATTCTCCTCACACCATGATGCAACCGGGATAATATTTAACCCATTTTTCTGGAGATAGTATGCCATTACTCTGTTGCGTGTACAGTTCCAGATTATCTGGCCAGGCAGCATTTCCGGGAGCATAGAGTAATCTGTCGTAATGACGCCTGCAAAGCGTTTCAGACTGGAAAAACTCATTTCTGGATGATTCCAGAATCCCTCAAACAAAGCGTCATCAATAAAGAAATCCACCCAATAATCTTCAGGGCGTTTTATGCCTTTTCGTTCGTTGAAGCTTATCACCTGTGCTGGTATTGCCTGTGTCGACTTCAATTGAGGCAATCTATACTTACCGATAAGTGTTGCATTATGCCAGTAATATAGTTTAAAAATATCGTATTTTCGAATGTTTGTTTTTAGCATACGAACCTCTGCTTTCTCCGCCGTGCGGCGGTACTTATGGCACAACATGTCCCATTTTGATTTACAAGTACGCAGGGATATGCTAGAATATAGTTAAATCGAATGGATGTGTTCAGCATATCCCATATGAATACGCTTGTCAGCTGTGGGGCAGCTTTCAGGCGTATTTTTTTTTATGCTCATAGGTCAATCACCCCCTTTCAAAACTACATCATGCAATATTCGATTGCTGATTTTCTTGATATAGATTCAGTAATGCGGACTCATATTTGGTGTACTTTCCGGCAGCAAGGTGCCACCTGCGCCACTTTCTGTAATAATCAAAAGCATACTCCGCTGCTTCCATGCTGATATCAAATGCATCATATATATCCTGAGCGGAACCAGCCTTTATCTTGTGTATCAGCACCGGCGGGGCAATCGCATATTTAGCAAAAAAATCAGCCTCAGCTTCCTCCCGATCGCTATGGCCGGCATGGTCAAGGATTATATGACCTATTTCATGCAAAATCGTCCAGTTCTGGCGTTCATAAGATCGGTCTATATCGTTATAGCAGATATATTCGTGACCTCCGATTTCCAAGAAAAATCCATCTTTGCTGACCCTTAATACAGCCTCCAATTTTCTTTTTGAGAGACCAGAATACGGAATAAGGGTAATCCCCATCTTTGACGCAATCTCAAATCCGGAGACCGGTATACATTTTACTTTGTACCGGACAAAGATGTGAATCACCTCTCCCTTAATAAATTCATATTCTTCGTTTGTCAATTTCCAGTAATGCTCACTCACGGTCTTCTCTCATAAGAATATTGATGATTTCCATTTTTTCAGCGGAAGACATATGCTCCGCATTCCGAGCAATCAATTTTTTTGCGTAACCCAGTTCAGACTTAGCGTCCTGTGGGATCCCTTCTGTTAAGTAATCCGATGTGGTTCCCAATGCGATAGCAATTTTTGTCATCACACTGGAACGCGGGATGCGATCTCCCTTGACATAATGTGAAACAGCTGCTTCCGTGCAGCCAACTTCCTGGGCAAGCTGCTTTTGGGTCATCCCCTTTTGTAACAAAAGAGATTTGATCCTTTCTCCTAAAGTTTCCATAGTGCTACCTCCTTTTTGATACCATCATATTAACATATAAATTATTATTTTGTCAATGCCAAAAAAAATAATAACCATATCTAACCCTGTATGCGATCCTATATGTTTTTGATTCTTAATTCACTGACATTTTATTAATCATTATTCCGGTGTACTCTATATTTTATCTATCCTATCAGCAATACGTTCTTACTTTAGGAAACGGCGGAAGAGAAATAATTATTTTCAACTGCATCGATACCGTAGTTATTCCCGCAGAAAAAATTAACGGCACAGCCAGGCTGCACACCCGGCTATGCCGCTTATTTCAGGGATCAGAAATTCCTCAGGGAAGGCGCTTTTTACTCTTCCCGTTTCTTATCAGGACGCCAGATCCGCGTCCGTCTGTAAACCTTTAATTGTTCCGCTGGATATGATCTTCTGTTCCCAAGTCTTATTGACCCGGTCATAGACCCACTGTCCGGTGGCCAGCGGCTGTACGGAACAGTGATCTGAATCATAGGATACCTTTCCGATCACTGTGTCCAGATTCAGACTTTCCGCTGCTTTCCGCAGCTTGTCTGTATTTAAGGAACCTGCCTGTTTCAGCACTGCATAGAGCAGTTCCACATTGGCATAATCATACCCTGCGGTCGGAGGCACCTGTTTCTGTCCTGTCACACGGGTAAATTCCCGGCCCAGCTCCTTACAGCTCATCTGATTGATGGATGAATGATAAGGAAACTGCGGCGTCCACCATACCTCGGTACAGAGGTTTTCCACCCCCAGCTGCTCTATATCCTGGGAAAACAGGGCGGCTTTTGCCACTGTCATCAGACGGATTTTCGGCAGATACCCTTCTTTCTTAAGCTGCAGATAAAAGGTACGGAAATCCCCCGTAGACATAGCGCCTGCCAGGATCTCTATCTTCTGGGTTCTTAAATTGCGGATGATATTGCTGAAATCCGTCTGCCCGTTCTGATAGGCGCCGGGATCATAGGCGACATATCCGTTTTTTTCCGCGAACCGCGGCATATAGCGGATAATCGTAGAGCCCTCCGGATCGTTCGCGTGCAGCACACCTACCCGCTTATTCGTGGATGCCTGATCCCAGGCATTCCGGAAACTTTCCAGCTCACCTTCCGTACTGAATCCGGCATGATAGGAATACCGGTGCCGGGTCACTGCCCAGGTATCCGTCGGTGTATCCACGGACAGGCAGACCACGCCTTTTCTTTCACACACCTTGCTGACCGGCACGGTGGTGTCTGCGGTCTTTGACGTGATCATCAGATCCACGCCTTTGTCATCAATGAGATCTTCCGCCGCTCTTTTCGCGCCGGCTGCCTCGGAATTGGAATCCGCAGTAATCAGGCTGATGATGGCCGGCTGGCCGTCTATGGTCAGACCTGCCTCGTTTATCTGACTGACTGCGTAATTGGTCCATTCTTCCGAATACTCCCCAAAAGACTTATAGGTCCCCCGCTTGGGATATACAAATCCCACGCGGATGACCTTTGTCTTCTGGTTATTTTCCTGTATTTTCCTGACAGAACTTCTGCTGCTGCAGCCTGCCAGATTACCGAGCAGAACCGCCGTCAGCAACAGCGCCAGTATCTGCTGTGCCTTTTTCATCAGCTCCTCCAAGTTCTGCTTCCAGAGCTTTCAGTTTCTCTGTCTCACCCATCTGAACCAGATAATCTCTGTTGTATCTGTGCTCGTCGATCCGGGAGATCAGAACTACGTTGGCGATTGCCACTACTACAAACACCAGGTAAGCGTAACGGATCTGTCCGCCGGTTGCCTGCTGTACCATTGCGTTGATCAGGAACTGCATTGCGGTAACTGCACCCTGGATCGGGAAGATTACGCTGTTTACTTTATTGAATCCCTGACGTCCGAATACAGATGTCGGAAGGGATGTGGTAAAGTTTGCAGATCCGCCGATGCCGATGGCAATCATAAACAGTGAGATGTATACACACGGCATCAGGTTAGTGAAGTTTAAGATCAGCGCTGCTGCATACCAGATACCAAAACCGATCATGGTCTTCTTGGTTCCCAGTTTGTCATCTAATACACCGATGAGGAAAGATCCGCCCACACCGATCAGCGCAAGAACAGTCATGATGGACATTGCCTGCTGTGCGGAAAATCCGAGTTCTTCGTTTCTTAATACCAGCTGGCTCATAACACCTACGGAACAGATCTGGAACAGTCCGGTGGTGATGGACGCAAGCCAGAGTTCCCGTTTGGACAGCAGTTTCTTTACCGTCCAGCCGCCGGTCTCATCTTCGTCATCCATGTCATATTCGCTTTTGAATACAGCATCGGATACGTTATCCGGGTTGATATGTCTCTCCTGCGGTGTGTCGCGGATAAACAGCATACCTACGATACCAAGGATAATGATTGCCAGGGAGATCGGAAGTACACCTTTGCCGATCAGGAACCGGCTGATCAGAGCGGAGAAAATTACGCAGTAGAAAGCGGAACCAAGGTTATGACCCATGGTGGTATAACCCATAACCACGCCCTTCTTTTTCGGGAACCACTGTGCAACCAGAGCGCCGCCGCAGATATAACCGGCGGACATGATGCTGCCGGTAACGATGCACATGAATACCAGATACATGCCTACGCTGCTGGCATTGCAGACGCCATAGTAAGCCACACCGGCTGCTACACACAGAATACCGGACAGATACCGGGCACCGATCTTACGGTTGATCTGTCCCATTACAATAAAGAATACTACGCCGACCAGACCCGCGATGGAGTTCATCGTCAGCAGTGTGCTGTTTTCCACCCGGAGATTGGCCGCAATCGCCGGAACAGTTACATTGGAACCATCGTTGCACATGCCCACATAAAACCAGAACATGAGCAGACAGTAAATAATCGGGAACCATCCCGCACCGAAGTTTACGACAGAACTCTTGTTTCCGTCATCTGCTTTTGCTTTCTTCTGAAACACTACACATCCCTCTTTCTTCTACCTTTTCCTTTGAGTTGCCTTTTGTTTATAAATATTTTAGAAAAAAGAAGGGAAAAAATCTATGTGGTAAAATTTCGATATTATTTAATATATTTCGTAATTTTTTATATAAAAATCTGCCGGAGCAGAACGAAGCGCATGTTTCGTCCTGCTCCGGCAGTCCGGATCCACCCATTCAGAAGATCAGGCAATCTCCGCGCCGGATGGCATCGGTTTCTCCGGTGTCATCAAAGACAGATTGCCTTCCGCGTCTTCCGCGCAGAGCAGCATGCCTTCCGACAGCACACCTGCCAGCTTCGCCGGCTTCAGATTTACCAGTACCATGACTTTTTTGCCTACCATCTCCTCTGCGGAGTAGTATTTTTTAATTCCGGATACGATCTGCTTTACCTCACTGCCGATCCGCACCTGCGAGCACAGAAGCTTCTTGGACTTCGGCACTTCCTCGCATTTGACAATCTCGCCTACCTGGAACTGCATCTTTGTGAAATCATCAAAGGTAATCTCTGGTTTTGCCTCGATATCAATGCCTTCTTCCTCCGGCTCCTGCGGTTCCTCTTTCTGCTGGGCCGGCATCAGTTCCGCCACTTTTTCCATGACTTCCTTCAGATCTTTTCGCGCGAAAAGGATCTCCGGCTGAGCTGTCACGGATCTTCCGCTTTCGTAGAGGCCGAACTGATTCAGCTCTTCAAAATCACGGTCGCAGCCATTGATCTGGGCAATGATTTTGTCCGCTGTCTCCGGCATAAAGCTCCGGATCAGCACTGCGCCGATATTGATGCTTTCGATCAGATGATACAGCACCGTGGACAGACGGTCTTTTTTATCCTCCTCCTTGGCCAGTACCCAGGGTTCGGTTTCGTCAATATATTTATTGCAGCGTTTGAACAGATTCAGCACTTCTGTCATCGCGTCTGCAACACGCAGATCCTCCATCTTGGCTGCCACACGGTCACGGGTTCCCGTTACCGTCTGCTTCAGATCCTCGTCCACAGCCTCTGTGACGCCCTTGTCAGCCACCACGCCGCCGAAGTATTTGTTGCTCATGGAAATGGTGCGGTTCACCAGATTGCCGATGGTATTGGCCAGGTCGGAGTTCGTCCGTTCCACCATCAGCTCCCAGGAAATCACGCCGTCATTTTCATAGGGCATCTCGTGAAGAAGGAAATACCGTACCGCGTCCACACCGAAAATCTCTGCCAGATCATCCGCATAGATGACATTTCCTTTGGATTTGCTCATTTTTCCGTTGCTCATCACAAGCCACGGATGGCCGAATACCTGCTTCGGCAGCGGCAGATCCAGCGCCATCAGGAAAATCGGCCAGTATATGGTATGAAACCGGATAATATCCTTGCCGATCAGATGCAGGTCCGCCGGCCAGAATTTTTGAAACAGATCGGAGGAATTCCCGTCTGCGTCATAGCCGATTTTTGTGATATAGTTCGTCAGCGCGTCCAGCCATACATAGACCACATGCTTCGGATCAAAATCCACCGGAATGCCCCAGGAGAAAGAAGTCCTGGATACACACAGGTCCTGCAGTCCCGGTTTGATGAAGTTGTTGATCATTTCATTCTTGCGGGATACCGGCTGGATGAATTCCGGATGTTCGTCAATGTATTTTTCCAGACGGTCCGCGTATTTACTCATTTTAAAGAAATACGCTTCTTCCTTCGCCATCTGCACCTCGCGGCCGCAGTCCGGGCATTTGCCGTCCACCAGCTGGGTTTCGGTCCAGAAGGACTCGCAGGGCGTGCAGTACCACCCTTCATAGGCGCCTTTGTAGATATCTCCCTGGTCATACAGACGTTTGAATATCTTCTGCACCTGTATCTTATGGTCTTCATCCGTCGTACGGATAAAATTATCATAGGAAGTATTCATCAGATCCCAGATCCGCTTGATCTCTGCAGACATCTGATCCACATATTCCTTCGGTGTCACACCGGCTTCTTCTGCTTTCAGCTCATTTTTCTGGCCGTGTTCATCGGTACCGGTCTGAAAATAGACGTCATAGCCCTCCTGGCGCTTGTAGCGCGCAATGGCATCTGCCAGCACGATTTCGTAGGTATTGCCGATATGCGGCTTGCCGGAGGCATAAGCAATAGCCGATGTAATATAATACTTTCCTTTACAGTTCTTACACATAAACTCTCCCCTGCAGTAATTATTCATACGAATGAGCCGCTTTTTGCAAAGCGATTCCGTCGATTGCACATGGTGTGCCGCAAAGTCCATCCCTTCCGGGCAGATCCTGACTTCCGGCACTGCACTCACATTATTATAAGATAGGAAAGAAAATCCCGCAAGACTTCTCCTGCGGGATTCCATGCCATGCGGCAGACGCTTCTGTTTCCGGAGTTCTTCCGCCCGGCTTATTCCGGTCCCGGTGTGTTGCGGTTCCGGCGTATTCCGGTTCTGCGGCGTCTGTTTTTCCGCCTCAGGCCTGCGCTTACAATTTCGGATTATCTGCTGCTTCCGTTTCTGCGGTTTCCACGGCATCTGCCGCCGGATCTGCGCTGTTTTCCGCCTGTTCTGCCGCCGGATCCGCGCTGTCTGCTGCCTGTTCTGTCTTTGCCGCCGCAGTATCTGCCGCCTGTTCCGTCTCCGGCTCCGCAGCTTCCGCGGTCTCCGCATCAAGGCCGTCCACTTCTTCCGCGGTCTCCGGTTCACCGTAAGTGCCATGGCTGACGATTTCCGCTTCCACCCGTTCGGCCGGTTTTTCCAGTTTTACTCCGCAGGATGTGCAGAATCTGTCACTCTCTTTTACCTGTGCGCCGCAGTTCGGGCACTTCATCACGCCCCGCACCTCATCCCGCTTTGCCTTCAGCTGCTGCAGCTCTTCCAGCAGCTCGCTGATTTCGCCGATCTGCTCAAACTCTGTCTCCGCATCTGCCTTGTGGGCTTCATAGTAAGCTTTTCCAATTTCCCGGTAAGCCTGGTTGATGGCGTTTTCTGTGTTTTTGATATCCACCGTATACTTGGCGGTATCTTTCAGCTCTTTGGTCTTGCTTACCCCCTTATCCGCAAGCGAAGAAATCGCGCTGCCGACTCTGTCCATAAATGCCATAATCCTGTCTCCTTCCTGTCTGTATCTGAACTCTGTTTCCGTCATAACGGCCTGCGAGGCGTCCGACACTGTCTTCATTATATAATGTCCCGTCGTTTTCACAATAAAACACCGGGAAATTTAAGGTTCTTTTAAGATTTCCCTCCCAGTTGACATTTACAGGAATACTCCGTATACTAGGATGCAATTGAATCAAAGGCGTTGAATGAAACAAGTAAGAACATATCAGAACTGACAGAGAGCTGCCGGCTGCTGAGAGGCGCGAGGGAGATATGTTCCGAATACCTTCAGGAGCTGTGCACCGAACCGTCCCGACGGACAGACCGTTTTCCGGCTGCCGTCCCGCATGCAGTAGGCTGCACCGGCATGCGGCCGTTATCCCGCAGGAGTATTCGCCGTCTGCCGGACAGCGGATACTTGTTAAGGTCGGCAATGCGAGTTGCCGATGAATTAAGGTGGTACCACGTGGCATTTCAGCCTCGTCCTTTTGCAGGGACGGGGCTTTTTTCTTGCGCGGGGTCAGCCCGCCGCTTCCCTCCCTGCTCTGTTTCCGAATCAAAGCTAACTATGGAGGATGAACTATGACTTGTTATGATGAACTGGTTGCCCGCGGCCTCATCGCCCAGGTAACTGACGAAGAACAGATCCGTGATCTGGTGAATCATGGAAAAGCTACTTTTTATATCGGATTCGACCCCACCGCAGACAGTCTCCACGTCGGCCATTTTATGGCGCTGTGCCTGATGAAGCGCCTGCAGATGGCAGGAAACCGTCCCATCGCCTTGATCGGAGGCGGCACCGCTATGATCGGCGATCCTTCCGGACGTACCGATATGCGCCAGATGATGACAAAAGAGACCATCCAGCACAACGTAGACTGCTTTAAAAAACAGATGTCACGGTTTGTGGACTTTTCTGACGGCAAAGCGCTGTTGGTCAACAACGCGGACTGGCTGCTGGATTTAAATTATGTCGATGTACTGCGTGACATCGGCCCGCATTTTTCCGTCAACCGCATGCTGACCGCGGAATGCTACAAACAGCGTATGGAGCGGGGCTTAAGCTTCCTGGAATTCAACTACATGATCATGCAGAGCTATGATTTCTACGAATTATTCCGCACCTACGGCTGTAATATGCAGTTCGGCGGCGATGACCAGTGGTCCAATATGCTGGGCGGCACCGAGCTGATCCGCAGAAAGCTGGGGAAAGACGCCTATGCCATGACCATTACCCTTCTGCTGAACTCCGAAGGCAAAAAAATGGGAAAAACCCAGTCTGGAGCAGTATGGTTGGATCCGAATAAGACTTCCCCCTACGATTTCTACCAGTACTGGCGGAATGTGGGGGATGCGGATGTATTAAAATGTCTGCGTATGCTCACTTTCCTTCCTCTGGAACAGATCGATGAAATGGATCACTGGGAAGGCAGTCAGCTGAATCAGGCCAAAGAAATCCTGGCCTTTGAACTGACCAAGCTGGTTCACGGCGAAGAAGAGGCCCAGAAGGCCCAGACCGCTGCCCGGGCCATCTTCTCTTCCGGCAGCGCTGCAGACATGCCGGTTGCTGAGCTCTCGGAAAGTGACCTGAAGGATGGTTCCATTGATATCATGGGACTTCTTGTGGCTGCCGGCCTCTGCTCTTCCCGTTCCGACGCGCGCCGTACCGTTCAGCAGGGCGGTGCTTCTGTCAATGGGGAAAAAGTCACCGACATCAACACTTCCTATACACCTGCCGATCTGCAGGCTGATGATTTTGTTCTGAAAAAGGGAAAGAAAAATTTCCGCAAAATCATCTATAAATAATTCTGCCTGCCTGAAACCCCGTATTTGAACCAGTCGGATACGGGGTTTTTCTTTCGTTTTTTATCGGATCCATCCGCCGGACCCCCGCTGTTCCCAGGAGATTCCGCCCATTCCCCGCTGTCTCTTCCCGGATTGCGGAAGAAGTTTGTGCAATTTTGCCAATGGTTTTTCCCTTTTTTCCCGGTTTGCACCGGAAGCCCTTGTCCTGCGCCGTCAGCTTTTCCTCATTTTTTATGTATACCCCACAATTTTCCTTTCTTTTTTAGTGCATACTGCACAATAAATTTGTGTTTCTTTGGGATTTTCATAACTTGACCTTTTGCTCACATCCATACTATAATGCAGACCGTAACAATTATGTAACATTTTTGAAACAGTTTTTGAAGTTTTTCTTAAAATTTTTTGAACTGCATACTTCATTGGAGGTTTAATCATGAAAAAGAGACTCGTCGTTGTACTGGGGGCAGCATTATCCCTTACCATGTGCACAGCAATCCCTGCATTCGCTAGTGAAGCGACCGCCAGTCGCGGTACTGTTACCGCCTCTTCTTTAAACGTACGTGCAGGCGCATCCACTTCCAACCGCATCGTCGGCGGACTGGATGAAGGCGATAAAGTTACTATTGTAGGAAAAACCAACGGTTGGTACAAAATCAAATATGACGGAGCTGCCGCATATGTAGCCGGCAATTATGTATCCACCAGCG
>OCTW011605446.1_pt1 | contig 10936 bp, 8 predicted proteins | sample 1539671 | NCBI WGS metagenome assembly OCTW01 (sample SAMN02144230, study PRJEB22623) | gut metagenome | biome: sheep rumen | host: Ovis aries | place: New Zealand | reverse complement strand
TTCAAATTGTGGATGGCACAGGTAGCCAAAGAAAGGCTTGATGAAATGCAGGATCCTGAGCAGGGAATTCAGCGGGCTTTGGCAGAATACAGGGCCTTAGGATACTCTGAGAACTGGATAAACCAGCGGCTCAAATCTATAGAAATCCGCAAAGACCTTACTGACGAATGGAAAAAGCACGGCTTAAAAGAGGGCGTTCAGTTTGCCACTCTTACCGACATTATTTACAAAACCTGGGCAGGCAAAACTGCAAAAGAATACAAGGAATATAAAGGACTTAAAAAAGAGAATCTACGCGATAACATGACAAACAAGGAACTTGTCTTGAATATGCTGGCAGAACTTTCCACAAAAGAAATTTCAGAATCCAATGACCCTAAAAATTTTAGCGACCATGTAAAAAACGCTGTAGACGGCGCAAGCATCGCCAAAAATGCCCGCATTGAACTTGAGCAGAAAACAGGAAAGAAAGTCGTTACGCCTCTCAATACAAGAGACGGCATCGGTCTTACAGAAGATACAAAGGCCTCTGTTTTTTGGGAAGATGAGGAAGAAAAGTAGATGAGTGCGAATTATAAAAAACTAGGGGAAATTGTAGAACTCATTGATGAACGAAATAAAGATGGTAAAGTTCAGAATTTGATTGGAGTTAGTATTGATAAATGTTTTATCAAATCTGTAGCTAATACAATTGGAACAGACCTTACAAAGTATCAAGTAATCAGAAAGAATGATTTCGCATGTTCTCTTATGCAGGTTAGTCGTGATGGCAAAATACCAATTGCTTGTCTCAAAGATTACGATGAAGCAATTATGTCTCCTGCCTATTATATCTTCAGAATAATAAATACAAATGAAGTTTTGCCAGATTATCTTGCAATGTGGTTTATGCGAACAGAGTTTGATAGAGAAGCTTCTTATATTGCCGTAGGTGGTGTTCGCGGAAGTATGCCATGGGAAGATTTTTGTGATATGAAACTTCCAGTTCCCGACCTAAAAGAACAAGAAAAAATCGTAAACACCTACAACGCCATCACAAAACGCATCCAGCTTAAGCAGAAAATAAATGAAAATCTGGAAAAGACGGCACAGTGTTTGTTTGAGGAATATTATAGAAAAGAAAATCTAGAAAAAGTTATTTTATCTAATTTAGTAGATGTTCGTGATGGAACCCATGATTCTCCTGTATTTTTACCAAAAGGCTATCCACTAGTAACATCACAAAATCTTTCTCCTTTTTATATCAACAAGAATGAAACAAATAAAATATCAGAAGAAGATTACAAAAAAATAAATGAACGAAGCTTGGTTGAAACAAATGATATTTTAATGAGTATGATAGGAACTGTTGGAAATGTTTCCTTAGTTACTGATGAAAAGGTAACATTTGCTATTAAAAATGTTGCTTTATTGAAAACTTCTATGAATACGACATATCGAAATTGGGTATTATGTTTCTTGAAAAGTCATAATTTTTCAAAGTGGCTAAATGAAACTCTTACAGGAAGTACACAACAATATGTCAGTCTTGGAGAAATTCGTAAGATCTCTTTTAAGATTCCAACAATAAATGAATTGAATAAATTTAACTTAGCTACGAATCCAATAATCAATATGATAATAAAAGAAACTGCTGAACTTGTAAAACTGCAAGAATTAAAGCAGCTGGTAATTTCTCGCATAAGCGGAATGTAAGGAGAGAAAACTATGGCTAACAGAGTTGCACTTATTTTTGATACAAATTTTATAATTGAACATTCAAAGGATTTAAATTCAGTTGTTGAGAAACTAAGTAAAAGTTATGAAGTTTTTGTTACACAACTGTCAATTGATGAAAGAATATCTCAACAATATTTGGATCTAAAAGCTAAATATGACAAAGCTAGTAAACTTGCAAATGAAATACATTCATTTGCAAAGCTGGAATTTCTAAAGGAATTTGATGAGGCATACAAGTTAACAAAGATAGGTGTACAAAACAATTATAATAATCTATTTCTCAATAAAATAATTCCTTTTTCAAAATCAGAAGAAACTTATGCAGAAATAATTGATCGTGTTTACAAAAAAACTGCACCTTTTATTTCAGGAAATAGTGATAAAGGATTTAAAGATACTATCTTGTGGCTTTCTTTGATTGAATACTTTTCGAACAATAACAATTATGAATCAATTCTTTTTGTTTCTAATGACCATGGATTTACGGAAAATATAAAACCGCTTCAAGAAGAATTTAAAGAAAAGACAAAAATGCATATAGAAATTCAAAATAATGATTTTCTTAATGAAATGATAATTGAAAAGAAAGATATTGAAATAAAAAATTCAGAACTAAAAAATATAACTTCTGAAGAATTAAATGATTTACGACAAGAAATTCAAAACTCACTTAAAAATGTTTGTACAGGATATTCGTATGATCCAGATGTTGATGGTTATAGAAGTTTTCCTTTGTTTAAATTAAATGAATATCTAGAAATAAATCAAATTGAAAACATGTTTGAAAATCTTCCAAAGGTTCTGTTTAGAGAGCTGTTTGCTACCGAATTTGTATTTGGGGATCTCTTTAATAATCTTTATATATTCAAAGAGCAATATTATATTTCTAGAGAAAAGATCGAAGCTTTGAATTCTCTTTATGAAAAAATTAAAAAGAATTATAAGCAACTTCTACCACAGTTTTTCAAAGTGGTAAAAGAGACTATAGATCAGAATTACGATACAGATGGATTCCCAGAAGATATTCCATTTTAAGGATAATTAAAACTATGAGAAAAAATATTAGTATATCAATAATTTCAGCGATTTTATCATTTCTCTTTTTTATAACAGCAGATGTAGGTTTTTATCAATATTTAATTGTTGCTGGATTATTAATAATATTTTTTTTTATTAATTATTTTATATGGAAAAACAAAAGATTTTATCTAACTTTTGTTTTCATACTTAAAATAAATCTTATTATCTTTTTGCTAAAAAAATATTGTGAGGGATATAGACCGTGTTTTGACAAGCAAGATATTATTTATATTTGTTATATTATAGTCTTATTTGTAATTCCTGTTATTACTCTTTTTGATCGTTTTAAACCTCGAAAAAAACAATACGAAAATCTTTTCACAGAAAGAAAATATGATTTAGATAGATTACTTAATTACATAGAACAATTTAATATAGTTGGTATCGATGCTCATTGGGGAGATGGAAAATCTTTTTTATTTAGATTATTTCAAGAAAGCTATAAAACTTATTATTCTTTTATAAATATCGGAGTCCTTTCTGTAACTGTAGATACAATAGAAAAATTTGTAGTTGATGAAATCAATCATATTTTAGAAGAAAATGGAATATATTCATCTGCATCCTCAAAAATAAAAGATTTTGTAAAACAACCGATTTTTCATGATTTAGGAACTGTTTTTGTAGGTAGTAATTCATATACAGAATTGTTCGATACGCTTTTAAATGATGTTCAACGATTAAAAAAGCAAATTGTTATTACATTTGAGGACATTGATAGAATAAAATCTGCTGAAACCATTTATAAAATTTTTGCTTTATCAGATAAATTGGCAAGTGACAATATAAAAATATTATACCAATATGATGAAAATGAATTATTAAAAATTTTACAGGTAAAAAAACTTTATTTGGAAAAGTATATTCCATACACAATAGAACTTACACAAATTAAATTTCAAAGAATTATTTCTGTATTATTAAAAAACAAGAAATATGAAAATATTTGTTATAAAGATTTTGACTTCATTACTTTAAGAACAATTTATATTCCATGGCAGATTCAAAAAAAACTTAAAATCAATTTTAATTTGGAACTTGATATTTTTGGCTTTTCTATTAGGAAAATACAAATATTCCTGGAAGAAATAAATAATACTCTAAAAAATGAAAATTATATAAATTACAAACGTCAGGTTATTACTTACTTTTTCGTAAAACATTTTATGTACTATCTTTATGAAAAACTAAGCATCGAAGATTCATTTATTGATTGTTGCAAATTCACATATAAGAAAAAGGAATATACAATTTATGAACTTTTTGAAAACTATGAATCTGGTATATTAAAGGATAATGACATTTCATATATATTCAAAAATCAACATAATAGAGATATTCTTGCTTTAATATGTTTTTTTGATTATAAGTTCTCTTGGACACCAAAAACTGAGAATAGTCAAAATGCTGATAAAATTTACTTAATTCAAACAGAAGATATTTCTAATATTCAAGATAAACAAACTAATGAGAAAATTGATAGATTAATATGGAATCTTCTTTGCAATGGAAAATCTGAATACACAGATTTTGAAGAAGCTGTAAGATTAATGAAGGAACTTGTATTAAATCTTCCTTCTGCTCAACAAGAACAGGGGTATACGGATTTTTGCAAGAAAATTGGTAATGGAGATTTTGATAAGTTTGATAATATGACAATTTTTAGAATTGGTGTTTCTGATTCAACATCCATTTTTCAAGCATTTAGAGTATATGAACAAGATGCCGAAGTTTGGAAAAAATTAATAGATTTCTACTTAAAGCATAATAAAATTAGAGATATAAATTCTGGATTGTTGCAAGTCTTTAAGTATTGTTTAATTTCAAATAAAGAAGTTTATTTGTATGTACTTAAAAAGTTTAATGATTTGAAAATAATTGGTAATTTAAATGATACAAAAAGTTATCGAAGATTTTTCATTTCATATACAGAAGCATTTTCTAATTTAGGATTTATAAATACTAGAGAGTTAAACTATGTATCGGAAGATATTTTGCATAAATTCGATGTTGAATTTGTAAAAAAAGAAATTATCCAAAAATTTATTCAAGATTTTAAAGATTTATATACAATTATTCCGTTAGAACAAGCAAAAAACGAAATTCTTTTAATGATTAAATTTTTGGAAAAGAACATTGAATTAATTGAAACTAAAAACTCATTAGAAGAGTATAAAGGCGGTATAAAAAGTGATATTTCCATGGAATTATCAACAGATAAAATTATTAAGGAATTTAAAGAGAAAAAACTTACAAACAAGCAATTATTAGAAGTTCTAAAAGATGGGTATGAGAATGGAAAATATACAGCACACGAAGTTGCGATTGTATGGAATAAATTAAAATCATAATTCTTATTGGGGCGTTGCGGGGTGCCCCCGCTAGAAGGGGTAACGAGCAACGAAGTGCGAGCGCAGGGGGAGACTTCCTCCTCCTAAATACAAGAAATTGTGGTATAATATAGACGAGGATCATTCTATGAACGAGGCACAGCAGATTTTATTTATGCAGATTCGCATTTTACGCATGATGGCTGAAAAATATTCACTGTCTTTAAAAGAGGCTGCGGAGATTTTTGGTCAATATAATGTGCTGCCATTTATTCGGGAAGGCTTCGGGATTTTTCATGTAGAAGGCGATGAGGCTGTTTTTGAAGAAGTTAAAGGGTTTCTGAAATCTAAAGGGGCATCATTATGAAAAACTTGGAAAATGGAATTGTCTTGTATCACGGAAGTTATTGTGTCGTAGAATATCCTGATTTGGAAAAATGTGCTGCTTTTAAGGATTTTGGACGAGGCTTTTATCTTACAACTTCTAAAGAACAAGCTAAGTCTTTTGCAAAGATTTCTGCAACTAAAGCAAAATCTAGAGGAATTATTCCTTATGATGAGAAGTTTGCATATATATCTTTTTTCAAAGTTGATAACATTGATGATTTAAAATCTTTTGCATTTGAAACTGCAGATATAGATTGGCTTCATTGTATTGTTGCTCATAGAAAAGAAGGTTCATTTTCTGAGGTTCGAAAATCTATGCAGGATTATGATGTTATTTCTGGCAAGATTGCAAATGACGATACTAATGCAACAATTATAGCATATATGGGTAATGTATTTGGAACAATGGGAAGCGAGCAGGCTGATAAAATGTGTATCAGTTTATTATTGCCCGAGCGTTTGAAAGACCAGTTTTGCTTTAGAAGTGATAAAGCAATTTCTAAACTTGAATTCTTGAAAAGCGAAAAGGTTGCTTTGGACTAGGCGGAATTATTATGTCAAATGAAAAAACTGTATTTTCAATGGATCTAACAGCTTTAATGGCTGTTGAACAGCTTGCTAAAGAAACAAATCAGCCTATGGAAAAAGTGCTTCTAGATTTTATGGAATCTAATACAGCAAAAATGCTTTATGATGATTCAACAAAACTCTGGTGGGACGGACCTTCTGCAACTGCAGAGGAATTTAAGAAACAGGCGAAAGAAAAGGAATAAAATCATGCAATTCACAGAACACAGTCTTGAACTTTCGATAATGGAGCTCTTTGAAAACGAAGGATATACTCACCAGACCGGGCAGGATATTCACCGCGAAAAGGCTGATGTTCTGCTGCCAGAGTTACTTAGTGCTTTTCTTCTTCATCGTTATGCTGTAGATGGAATTACTGAATCTGAAATTGCAATAATCATTACACAGCTCAAAAACATAAGCGGTTCTGATTACGATGCAAACAAGCGGATGCTGGATTTAATCTGCAACGGTTTTACTTTCCGGCGAGAAGATAAAAATCAGAAAGACCTTTTTATTCAGCTGATTGATTTTGAAGAACCTGAAAAAAACTTTTTTGAAATTGTGAATCAAGTTGAGATTCAGGGACGGGAGCAGCTTCGTATTCCAGATGGAATTGTTTATGTAAACGGACTTCCTCTTGTAGTTCTTGAGTTTAAGTCGGCAATCAAAGAAAACACAACTATTGAAGATGCTTATAAACAGCTTACAATCCGCTACCGCCGTGATATTCCCGAGCTTTTCAAATACAATGCTTTTGTTGTAATCAGCGACGGAGTGAATAATAAGATTGGTTCGCTTTTTAGCCCTTATGAATATTTTTATGCCTGGCGTAAGGTTGAAAGCACGGACAAGGAAGTTGATGGAATCTCTTCTCTTATCACAATGGTAAAAGGACTTTTCCGTAAAGACAGGCTTGTAAAAGTTATAAAAGACTTTGTATACTTCCCAGATTCTAGTGATAATGAAACAAAAATTGTCTGCCGTTATCCTCAGTTCTTTGCAGCTGAATCTTTGTATAAAAGCATTTGTTCTGCAATCCGTCCGAATGGAAATGGTAAGGGCGGTATTTACTTTGGCGCTACAGGCTGCGGTAAAAGCTACACAATGGTTTTCTTGAGCAGGCTTTTGATGAAATCCCGCGAGTTGAACAGCCCGACTATTGTTGTAATTACAGACCGAACAGACTTGGATGCACAGCTTAGCAAAATCTTTGTTGAAAGCAAAAACTATATTGGCGATGAAAATGTTGAATGTATTGAAAGCCGTGCCCTGTTAAAAGAAAAACTTGAAGACAGAAAAAGCGGCGGTGTCTTCCTTACTACAATTCAGAAATTTTGCGAGGATATAAAGCTTCTTTCTGAGCGTTCAAATATTATCTGTATCAGTGATGAAGCTCACCGAAGTCAGAATAATCTTGATGAAAAAACTGTAATTACAGATAAGGGCGTTGAACACAAATACGGCTTTGCAAAATATCTGCATGATTCACTTCCTAATGCAACTTATGTAGGCTTTACGGGAACTCCAATCGATGAAATGGCGCATGTCTTTGGTGATGTCGTTGAATCCTACACAATGAAAGAATCTGTTGCTGATGGAATTACAGTAAATCTTGTTTATGAAGGTCGTACCGCTAAGGTAATTCTTGACCAGAAGAAAGTCCGAGAGATTGAAGAGTATTATGCTCAGTGCGAGGAAGAAGGAGCAAATGAAGCACAGATTGCCGCAAGCAAAAAGGCAGTTGCTAATCTTGATGCAATTATTGGCGATGATGATGTAGTTGCAGAAGTTGCCCAGGATTTTATTAATCACTACGAAACTCGTGTCCGTGAAGGCGCAACCGTTGAAGGCAAAGCAATGTTTGTCTGCTCAAACCGTGAGATTGCCTATAAGCTCTGGCAGAAGATTGTAGAGCTGCGTCCTGAATGGAATGTTCCTCGTGCGCTCCCTGAGCATGTCGAAGGGGCCGACAAAGACTATAAACCTATCGAAAAAATCAAAATGGTAATGACCGAGAACAAGGCTAAAGATACAAAAGGGCTTTTTGAACTTCTTGGAAATCATGAATACAGAAGAGAACTGGACCGCCAGTTTAAGAAAGTTGAATCAAACTTTAAGATTGCGATTGTAGTTGATATGTGGATTACAGGATTTGACGTTCCTTCTCTTGATACAATCTACATCTATAAACCATTGCAGAAGCATACTTTGATTCAGACAATAAGCCGTGTAAATAGAACCTATAAAGGCAAAGACCGCGGTTTGATTGTAGATTACATCGGAATCAAACGGGCAATGAACGAAGCCCTTAAGAAATATACTGGCGATGACAACGAAGAATTTGAAGATACAGACAAAGCCGTCACAATTGTAAAAGACCAGATCAGTGTTCTGGATGCAATGTTCAATGAGTTTGATACTTCTGACTATTACAATGGAAGCCCACTTAAACAACTTGAATGTTTGAACAAAGCTGTTGAGTTTGTTCAGGCAAGTGAAGAATTGGAAAAGCGATTTATGGATGCTGTTCGCAGAATGAAAAAAGCATTTAATCTTTGCTCTTCCAGCGAGTCTATTACAAAGAGTGACAAAGACAAAATCAACTTTTACATTGCGATTCGTTCTATCTTGTTCAAACTTACAAAAGGCGATGCTCCTGACATTACAACAATGAATCATCATGTTGCACAGTTGATAAATGAAGCAATTAAAGCTGACGGTGTTGAAGAATTATTCCAGGTTGGAAAGAATGTAAACTTTGATATCTTTACTCCAGAATATCTTGAAAAGATAAATGCAATCCAGCTGCCGAATACAAAAATCAAAATCTTACAGCAGCTGCTCCAGCAGGTTATTGCAGACTACAAGAGGACAAACAAAATCAAAGCTATGGAATTCAGCGAGCGAATGAAGAAGCTTGTTGAAGAATACAACAACCGCCATCTAGATGATTTTACAGTTCAGGTTCTTGATGAAGTTACAAAGCAGTTAAATGAATTACTTAAGGATATTCAGAAAGATAAAGAGCACTTTAAGGAACTTGGAATCAGTTTTGAAGAAAAAGCTTTCTATGATATTCTTGTAAGCTGCGCTCAGAAATTCCATTTTGAAAATCAATATCCAGATGACAAGATGAAAGATCTGGCAAAGAAAGTAAAAGCTCTTGTTGATGATAAGACAAAATATACAGACTGGGACCAGAGAATTGATGTGAAAGCCGAAATGGAAGCCGATTTGATGATTCTTTTGGATGATAACGGATATCCGCCTGTACCAAGAAACGAAGTTTACAATGAAGTATTTGAGCAGGCAGAAAATTTTAAGAAATTCATCGAATAGAATATTACTCCTGTGTTAGCGATGTGCAAGGCGCCGCAGGCGGCCACCGCAGGCGAAGCCGAGGAGGCTGGAGCGATAGCGGAACCTGGAACGTAGCGACCGCCGGGGCCGAAGGACTCGGCGGGAACACCCAAATAATCCAAACCTTCCGCATTTTTACCCCCACTGCAAAACTTTAATAATATTTCATTTTTTTAGTAAAACTGTATTGTATAAAGCGGCACTTTTCTATATTATATCAGCATATATCATTATTATAAGAGTATGGTCGGCGGACTTTGGGACGGCGGCTGTTCAAAGGTGAGGTATATGGCTAAAGGACGACCTTTAATCAACAAGGAACGCTGTAAGGGCTGTGGGCTTTGTATCCGCGTTTGCCCTAAGAAGATTCTTGAAATGTCTAAAGAAACCAATGGTCAGGGAGTTTCTTTCCCTGTTTGTATTGATGAGGCAAGCTGTATTGCCTGCAGTATGTGTGCAACTATGTGCCCGGACTGCGTAATTGAAATTGAGGCTGAATAATGGCAGAAAAAGTTTTGATGAAAGGAAACGAAGCAATTGCCGAGGCTGCGGTTCGTGCCGGCTGTCGTTTCTACTTTGCATATCCAATCACACCGCAGAATGAAATTCCGGCTTATATGGCTAAGCGTCTTCCAGAAGTAGGGGGAACCTTCCTTCAGGCAGAATCTGAGTTAGCTGCCATTAACATGGTAATGGGAGCCAGCGCTGCAGGATCCCGCTGTATGACTTCTTCTTCTTCTCCTGGAATCTCTTTGAAACAGGAAGGAATTTCTTATATCTCAGGAGCTCAGCTTCCTGCTGTTGTTGTAAACATGATGCGCGGTGGTCCTGGTCTTGGAAACATTTCTGGTGCTCAGGGTGACTACTTCCAGGCAACCCGCGGTGGTGGAAACGGTGACTACCATGTGGTAGTTATTGCTCCTGGTACTGTTCAGGAAATGGCTGACTGTACTCTCAAGGCTTTTGAGATTGCCGACAAGTACCGCGTTATGTGTATGATTCTTGGTGACGGTTATCTTGGTCAGATGTCTGAGCCTTGTGTTCTTCCTGAGTTCGTTAAAGAATTCCCTGCAAAGCCTTGGGCACTTACAGGAAAAACTCCAGACCGCAAGCAGAACAAGATTATGTCGTTGAAGCTTTCGGGAATTGACGGCGAATTGAATGCTCACACAAAGGCTCTTTTTGAAAACTATCAGAAGATTCAGGACAACGAGACAATGTCTGAAACCTTTATGTGTGATGATGCTGATTACATTCTTACCGGTTACGGAACTTGTGCCCGTGTCTGTAAGAAGGCTGTAAAGCTGCTTCGTGAGCAGGGTATTAAGGCTGGACTTTTCCGTCCTATTACTCTCTGGCCATTCCCTGCAAAAGAGCTTGAAGCTGCCTGCAAGAATGCCAAGAAGATTTTGACTGTAGAAATGTCTATGGGTCAGATGGTTCAGGACGTTAAGCTTAACTGCGGACGTAGCGTAAAGGATGTTGATTTC
>OCTW011537636.1_pt1 | contig 10938 bp, 17 predicted proteins | sample 1539671 | NCBI WGS metagenome assembly OCTW01 (sample SAMN02144230, study PRJEB22623) | gut metagenome | biome: sheep rumen | host: Ovis aries | place: New Zealand | reverse complement strand
TTTGGTGGAAGAGCGGTTTCGTATCATAGCCGTGGAGGTGGACGGTTTTACGCTTGGCAAGCACACACGCTTCACCTCTGTGGACGACCAAGCTTCGCAAATCATTGCCTATGTGCAAGCGCATTGCGACGGACATTTGGATTGCGCCTATGGGCTCTCGCTTGGCGGCAAAATCCTTTCGCGTATCTTGGAGCGCAACGTATTGACCATTGACCATGCTATCCTTGACGCGGCTCCTTTGCTGCCCTTGCCCAAATGGCTCGTCAATCCTTTGCGGCACTACCAGGCAATCAATGTCTGGACTTGCTACCACTGGACGGGATTTTGGAAAGCCGTCTTCCGCAACCACTATTTCGACGTGCTGCTGGACGAATGCAAGAAAACATGGCCGTGGGGTGGCAGACAGGCCGTCTTAGATGGCTACAAGTCCGTTTATACCAATAAGTTGGAATCTATCTCCGGCAATGACATCCATTTCTGGTATGGCACGAAAGAAGCGTTTGTCGCCAAACCGCAAGCAAAACATTTGCTCTCTCTTTACCCGCAGGCACATATCGAGATCTTCGATGGTATGAACCACGGTCAACTTCTTATCGACCACCCCGAAGAGATAGCCAAACGAATAATAAAGATAACACAAAAAAATGAATATTGACACCACTAATATGTGCAGCCACCTGCAGCGGAAACTGTTCGCTCCGGATGGCGAGTATCGCGCTATTCGTGAGCAGATAGAGAACGACCCGACGCTGACGGCTGTAGTCCGCTCGCGGCAGTTGCATATCTATCGCGACGGGAAGAAAATACTGGTTCTCGCCGGCAAGAGCGCACCGAAGATCATCCGGGACGACAGACTGAACGAGTTGTTAAATGGATAACTTTAAATAGTATGACCTACGACGAATACATAGCCCAAGAGCAGCAGGCGATGGATGAGGAGCAACGGGATGACAGTTGCTTCCTGGAGTACCAGCCCGAAGGACAGTTTGTCCGCGGACACTAACATGAAAAATAAATGTAATATGACCATAGAACAATTCCGTGAACGCATGGCGACGGGCGAGCCGATAACAGGCGGCTCGGAGTTGCATATGGAGTTCCATAAATTCTCGCAGGAAGCCCTGCGTATCACCGCCGAGATCAACGGCGCGTACCATACACCCGAAGAACTGCGGCGGCTGTTAAGCGAGTTATGGGCGATAGACGTGCCGGATAGTTTCGGTATGTTCCCGCCTTTCTACACCGACTGCGGCAAGAACACCCACATCGGCGAACGGGTGTTTATCAACATGGGCTGCAAGTTCCAGGACCAGGGCGGTATCTTCATCGATGACGATGCCCTCATCGGGCATAACGCCACGCTCTGCACACTCAATCATATCCCAGACCCGGCGCAGCGTGCCGGCATGACAGCCAAACCGATACATATCGGCAAGAGGGTGTGGCTCGGCGCGAACGTGACCGTCCTGCAAGGCGTCACTATCGGCGACAATGCTATCGTTGCAGCCGGAGCCGTAGTAACCAAGGATGTGCCTGCCAACGCCATCGTCGGCGGTGTCCCTGCCAAACTGATTAAGATGATAGACTAAAAACACATGAAACGTATTCTATTTTTTCTTGCGGCGGTGTGCTTATCCGCTGCAGCGCATAGCAAGACCCTGGTGGCGTATAATACGGAGAATGCTATGCAAATCAATGTCATTGTAGGCGCCAAGACCTTCACTGCCACGCTGGCGGACAGCGAGACCGGCAGGGCATTTGCCCAACTGCTGCCGCTAACCCTTTCGATGACCGAACTGAACGGCAATGAGAAATACCACTATCTGGACTCCTCGCTGCCGACCGACAGTTATCAGCCCGGCACGATTCAGGCAGGTGACCTGATGCTGTACGGCAACAACTGCGTGGTGCTGTTCTATGAGACTTTCAGCAGCTCCTATTTCTACACCCGCATCGGTTCTATAGACAATCCCGCGGGCCTCGCCGCCGCTCTCGGCTCCGGCAATGTGAGTGTCCGCTTCGAGAAAAGCGCGACCACAGAAAACCTCACTCCGACAGTCCCAAGTGACCAAGCACCAAGTACCAAGTTCATCGAAAACGGTGTCCTCTATATCAAGCACGACGCCCAAACGTACGATATCAGGGGAACCCGTTTATAGTCCCCGTATAAACCATCCATAGAAAGCGTCCTTCGGGACGTTTTTTTGTATTGTTACGCTCCGCCATGCTTCTTTCATGTAACAGTCTCCCGACCGAGCGATGAGCGACTCACAACCGAGCGATGAGCGAGAGATAAAAATCCTACAAAATCACCTCAAAACCTTGCACATGTCAAAAAAAAGCAGTACCTTTGCAGCCGAAAGACTTGAATCAGTTTTTTTTGTTTATGAAATAGGGAAATAATGGCAGTACGCAAAATCAATATTGACGACTCCGAAATATCGGTTATCTTCGGTTTGCACGATGAGGACTATATTTGCCTGACGGACATGGTGAAGGCCGGCGACAACAGCGATAGAACAAATATTGTTATTCAGAACTGGATGCGCCGTAAAGATACCATTTCGTACCTCGGTGTATGGGAGAATCTGCACAACCCTGATTTTAAAAGCATCGAATTCGATGCAATTAAAAATGCCTCCGGGACGAACCGTTTTATCTTAACTGCCAAAATGGAGAACCTGAATGCGGTCTTTATTCATGAAGGTATGCCGCAAGGCGAACGTCTCCAGAAACTCAACCAGATAGCCATCCAGCAAATGACCGTGTTGGAGAATGTGGAAAGCAAGCATATTTTGAAAGGATAAAATACACGTCCCTCTCCGAGCGGTGCTTCCAAGCACTCAGGGAAAGGAGAAATGATATAGATTCGTTTTGTATATGATTGATATTTTAAAACAATTCAAAGGAGTTGTTGACATACCCACCGAAAAGGAGAAATTGGATTCTCTTGATGAACAATTTCGCTTAATGGCTAAGGAACTACTTTATGGTGGCTACTTTCTTATTGAGGGAGAAAAGCGTTTATATTTAGATGATATAGAGTTTTACTATCATGAGGAAATGGCAGATGGATTGAAAGATCCTATAATGTACCATACTAATGAAAATGAAGGAAAGGGGAAAGAGATTCCATATTTCGAATTAGGAAGGCTTAATCTTCATGTTTCCGGTGTTGATGTTACATTTGAGAATCCCGATAAACACTATCGCGCTTCATTCCTAATTCGGGGTTTTCATATCGGCAGTAGTGCATATGATCCTCATGCATATGATTCTCATTCTACGCATGTTTATTCTGAAATGCTTTATATGGGAGTGCCATTAGGCAAAACTATTGAGATTAAATGGGTGAATGAAAAACAACCTGAAAAGGATACTTATATTCCAAAAGGTGAGTGGAGACAGAATGTGGCAGAGTACGAATATAAAGAAGGAAAATATTCTAAAATTGAGTGCAACGAGAAGAATTTTGATTCAGACAAGTATTTTCGCTATTCCGGTCATGTGTTCAAGAAATGCCCGAGAAAATGGCGATTTAAGAAATATGATATATAAAATTAGAGGACATAAGTCCTCTTTTTTTATTGTTAATATCTTCTCCTAAACTTTTAACAATTTTTAACGGAAAAGATTCTGTTTTCCGCGAAAAAACATATACCTTTGCCAGCAAAAGTTATTAACTAAAATTGCAAAGATATATGAATTTAAATCCAGTTATTATTCAACGCAAAAATTTGCGGTTAAAATTGTGGGATGACGTTCGTCCTATGAACGATGAACAGGTTAAAGCAGAGTTGATCTACATGAAGTATGGTTTCTTTGATGAAAGTGGTTTTAATCTTCCGATAGAGCCAGACACAACGCCCAAACTCTTTCATCTTTGTCAGGCAGTCAGGGAACGGCTGAATGTACATGAAAAGGTCGTATTTCAACTGGACAACCGCGTACGTGTCCAAGGTGGCTGTATTGTTTCTGGCAACGACCAATATCCGAGTATTATTCACATGTCTTCCGGAGCTGTGAATACGCTGTCTGAAGATGAGTTGAGCGTTCTTATTGGTCACGAATTAGGACATCTTATCAATAAAGATGGAATTGTAAGTTTCTATTTCAACTTGAAATATAAGAAAAGCGGAGCACCCAAGAAAATCGCTCATCGGTTTAATGTGTATCGTCTCCTTTCCGAATTGGAAGCAGACCGATATGCGTATCTTGCGTGTGGTGACTTGGATACTTGTATCTCGTATGAATATAAAAGAATTGGCGGCATCGACATCAAAAAGTTTGGAGTGCCTGCAAATCAATTTATTGAGGGGAATCACAAACGCGTGCAAATGTTTTTCGATGGGGGACAAATAGGGAGCAATACACATCCTTATGATGCGATTAGAACGGAGGCTTTGCATATTTTTGCTACTTCCAAGAACTCTCATGAATTAAGTTCGCGGATGTACCCGCTTGTGTATTACATTGATAAGTATGCAAACGAAATAATTTAGGAGAGCATATTATGACTAATATCGTTTGTTTTTCACAACACCTGACAGCTTATAAATGTTGGTCAGAGTTATCAGCTGCTCTCGCTCGTCAGCAAGTGGATTATGCCCTTCTTCCAAATACCAAGGATATATGGATGCGGGACTTTATGCCCGTGCAATGTACGCCGGATCATTTTGTGGCATATCGTTATGAACCGGACTATCTTCGCGGACAATCACAGTACATAACTAATTGGAAGCACGTGATTGCGCCAAGTCGCCTTCCGCATGTCAATTCCGAACTTATTCTCGATGGTGGAAATGTAATTATGTGCGGTAACAAAGTAATATTGACCGAGAAAGTGTTTCAAGAAAATCCTTCTTTGCACCCGATGCAACTTATTCCACGTTTGGACAGGGCATTTCGTGCAGAAACGGTAATTATTCCATGGGATCGCCATGAGCCATATGGTCATGCGGACGGCATGGTGCGTTATATAGGAAACGGCAAAGTGTTACTTACCAATTATTACGACTTTGACAAGGGACTTCGCAAAAGACTACTTGACGCACTTCAACCTCATTTTGATGTTGTAGAACTGCACTACGACACACCAAGACCGCACAAATGGAACTGGGCATACATCAACTACCTGTTGACAGACGGCAAACTATTTCTTCCACGGCTTAATTTCCCAGAGGATGAACAGGCTTGCGCACAAATCGGTTCTGCTTTAGGTGTCCCACGTGAACATATTGAATTAGTGGATATCACAGGCGTATTAAGAAACGGAGGCGGACTAAATTGTATTTCATGGAATGTATCATTATACGATTCAATACTATGATTGATAATTTAACCGCCGATATGCACGCGGAGTTTACAATAGACACAGAGACAGAACTCAAACACAAAGCCGGTTGTGTATGGAAACTCCTTGGTTCTCATTATACTCAAGCCCAATTAGCAAGGTATTGTGCGCTTTATGGCATCACTATCGAGCAGGCACTGCAATGGAAGAAGTATTGTATATAATTATGCCATATTTGATAGTAGCGCGAGAGTGGCGCGAGAGTGGCTGATTGACTGCTACAATTTGGCGAAGTGAACAAAGCACCCGAATCTTAATAATCGGAAACTTTTGAGGGTCGAAAAGAGGCGATTTTCGGGGTGCGATCGTCCCGTAGGTGTCTCGTATGCAAGTCGTATGTAAGTCCTATGCAATCCGTGTCCGAATCAATCTTAATAATCGGCAATCGAAAGCAGCAAGACAAACTTTTCCGCAAAATTTATATCATTTGCAGCATTTTGTGTTTGCATATTTCGGAAAAAAGCAGTAATTTTGCAGACAATTTATGAAATTATGAAAAAAGTAGTCGTTTTATCCACCTCGCTGCGGGCGGGGTCGAACAGCCACGCGATGGCGGAGCAGTTCGCCGAGGGCGCAAAAGCCGCAGGGCATGAAGTAGAACTAATCTCGCTTCGCGGCAAAGAAATCAAGTTCTGTATCGGTTGTCTCAAATGTCAGGAGACAGGCGCGTGTGTCTTCAAAGACGATGTGCCGGCGATCATGGAGTCGGTGCTCAACGCCGACGTCGTCTGCTGGGCAACGCCGATATATTACTACGAGATGTCGGGTCAGATGAAGACGCTCATCGACCGCATGAACGCCATGTATCCGAAGGATTACCGGTTCCGCGACATCTACCTTCTGACCACGGCGGCAGAGGACGAACCGTTTGTGCCGGAACGCGCCGAGAGCGGTTTGCAGGGCTGGATTGACTGCTATGAGAGATGCACCCTCAAGGGACATCTATTCTGCGGCGGCGTGAACGACCCGCGTGAGATAAGCGGCCACGCCAAACTGCAAGAAGCATACGAAATGGGCAAGAACGTATGAGAAAAATCTTCACCCTTGCATTGGCGGCATTCATGCTTGCCGCTTGCACTACCAAACAGTCAAACACCAAAGACATGAACCAACTTTCTTTCACAACCGAGCAGGCGACGTGTATGTCTGCCATCGCCTGCAATGAAGCCAAGGGTGACCTCGTGGCGCTTGAATCCGCAATACATGGCGGATTAGAAGCCGAACTGACGGTCAGCCAGATCAAAGAAGCCCTCTCGCAACTCTATGCTTACACGGGTTTTCCGCGCAGTCTCAATGCGCTGGGCGTATTACAGAAAATCGTGAATGGTAAATCGTCAAATGATAAATGGGAGGAAGGCATAGAGGCATCGCCTCTACCTTCTGACTTTGATGCCTTAAAAGAAGGAACACGCATACAGACGCAACTGACGGGCAAACCCTTCAATTATGAGTTTGCGCCTGCGACGGATTACTACCTCAAGGCGCACCTCTTCGGAGATATCTTCGCCCGCGATAATTTGACTTATGCCGACCGTGAGTTGGTCACCGTCTCCGCCCTCAGCGGTTTGCAGGGCGTGGAACCGCAACTGAAAGCCCACATCGCCGGTGCGCGCAATATGGGTGTGACAGAAGAGCAGTTGCAAGGCATCGTCGTTGCCCTCGCTGCCAACGGTCTTTTGGACGAAGCAGGCAGACTCGCCGGACTGTTAGAAACGGAATGGCCGCAAGGCAAGCCGAATGATGCATACGCGCAGTATTTCGTAGGACAGAGTTTCTTGCAGCCTTATTATGGCGGCGTGGCGAACGTGACCTTCGAACCCCGTTGCCGCAATAACTGGCATGTTCACCACGGTGCAGTACAGGTGCTGATCTGCGTGAGCGGAAAAGGCTGGTATCAGGAGTGGAACAAACCTGCCGTACCTCTGACACCCGGCACGGTGATTGCCATTCCAGAAGGCGTCAAACACTGGCACGGCGCTGCCGCGGACTCGTGGATGCAACACCTCGCCATCCATACCCAAGAGCAGCCCGGAGCCACCAACGAATGGCTCGAACCGGTCAACGACCGACAGTATGACACTGTGAATGAATAATTAACGACCGGATGCCTGCTTTTTGTGGAAAAGTGGGACGGAAAAGAAATTTAAAACCAAAATATTGGGTATAGAAATCCTTTCTCTCTTGCATATTTCGGAAAAAAGCAGTACCTTTGCAGTTGCTTTTGATAAATGAAACGGCGTGTATCTGTCATAGTATTCTTGCTGACCGTAATCATGGCGGTTATCGGCAGTACGGCAACCGGCCGCCCGCAGAATAGGGCGGAGAGCCGTGCTGCTATTCCGGCTCCGCAGCAAATCAGTTATGTACTCTCTACTTCGGACTGCGCCATCCCTGTGCAGATTGCGAAGATCCAACTGACCGTTATTCATCTCTCTGCACGTCAGCAACTCAAACGCCTCTCGCAGTCCGTTTTCGGACTGCCGGCAAATATCGCCACTTCTTATTCTACCGCGCGCACCATCTATCGTTCGCGCACACTACTTCGAAGCCTTGAGACCTACGACATAGGCTTCCCGTTCTCTGCTTTTTGGTAATTTACAATTCAAAGCCTTCAGCTTTCAGTATTCAGCCTTCAGATGATTTCTGACGGCTAAATGGTCGTATGACTAAATAAATGAGAAAATTGTAAATGACTAAATGAGTAAATGATTTTATGAATACAACAACAATTATTGTTGGAGTAGTGCTGTTAGCGATATGCATTATTCCTGTTCTTATCCTCAACAAATACGGTAAAGGCAACAAACACGACGAAGAGAAATGACAGCCTTGATTATCGTATTTGGATTTATATTCCTTTTGTTGGGCGCAGAAGGGCTGGTGAATGGTGCTTCGGGTTTGGCGAAACGCTTCGGTATCAGTAACCTCGTCATCGGCATGACCGTTGTAGCTTTCGGCACCTCGATGCCGGAGTTTGTGGTCAACATGCTTTCGGTGGCGGAAGGACAGACAGACCTCGCGCTGACCAATATTGTAGGTAGCAATATCATCAATATCTTCGTCATCCTCGGTCTGACGGCACTGGTTTACCCGATCGCCTCTGCCCGCTCCGCGCGGGTCTTTGACATTCCGATGAACATTCTTGCCGGTATCGTGGTGCTGGTGGCTGTGCTTGTCACGCTGCCTTTTGAGTCCGTGCCGGGCATGTCCCGTCTGAGCGGTGGCTTCCTTCTTCTGATCTTTGGTATCTTCATGTACCACAGTGTCAAAACAGCGAAAGCGGAACCGGACAGCACAGAAGATTTCAAACTCATGCCGCTTGCCAAAGCGCTGATATACATCGTCTTGGGGCTTGCAGGATTGATTTTGGGCGGCGAGATGATTGTCCGCGGTTCTGTCCGTGTGGCGACGGAATTAGGTGTGCCGGACGCTATCATCGGGCTGACCATCGTAGCGCTCGGAACTTCTCTGCCCGAACTGGCTACTTCGGTTGTCGCCGCCACCAAACACAACTGCGACCTGGCATTGGGAAATATCGTAGGCAGCGTGTCATTCAATGTGTTCTTTATCTTGGGCACATCCGCGCTGCTTAGACCCCTTCCTGCCTACGAAGGAATTATTTTGGACGGTATCATGGCTACCTTGGGAGCCGTGCTGGTATGGCTGGGAGTCATCTCCAACCGCCAACACCAACTCAAGCGCTGGCATGGTGCCCTGTTATTAACCGTCTATGCGGCATACCTGACGTATAGACTAATAAATTTGTAATTTTATGGAAACTGAAAATAAAACATTGATTGAGCAATCATACATAGCTCGCAAAAGCTCGTTCTTCGGGCTGTTTCACCACTTGGTATATACGCCGACCAACAGCTGGATTACCGACTACGCACGCTATTACGGGCACATCGTACGTGACGAACTGCGGGATTTGTTTTCGCTGGAGGATGACAAGTTCGTGCAGCGTCTGTCCAAACTCACGACCTACGAAGAAGCTGTTAACGGAAACGTGCTGGTGGAAGGTCATATCTCCGCCGACAAACAGTTTGTTTCCATGCGTTTGTACCTCTACGAGCAGATTGACTATCGGCCTGCAAGCAAGACCTATTTCCTGCAAGGCGAAGCGGCGCAACAAGCAGTCAAAGTCTTCAAGTTATAAACCGCAAGACTTCCTTTCTGCCAAGGCGACTCACAGCAATGCGGGTCGCTTTTTTTTTATGCCATAAAACTTGCATATGTCTGAAAAATGTTGTACCTTTGCACTCGCTTTAGAAGGAGTCGCCGAGATTGTCTTGCAGCCCTCAATGAGCACGAGTTATCATAATGGAATTTCGACCCATGCGCCGGAAACGGCAGGAACTCCCGAAAGAGGAGTGTGAGAAGATATTGAATAAAGCAACCGCCGGAGTGCTGTCTGTCCTCGGCGATGGCGGCTATCCGTACGGCGTGCCCATCAGTTATGTCTATGCCGAAGGCAAACTGTATTTTCATTCGGCGGTAGAGGGGCACAAGTTGGATGCAATCGCCCGCGAAGACAAGTGTTCGTTCACGGTCATTGACCAAGACGAGATACACCCGGACGAATACACCACCTATTTCCGTAGCGTGATTGCTTTCGGCCGCATCCACCGGTTGGAGAGCATGGAGGACATGTTGCACGGGTTGCGGCTCTTAGGCGGGAAATACAACCCCGGTGACCATGCGGGTTTGCAGCACGAGATAGACAAGTCCGTTGCCATGCCCGGCGGCATCCCTCACACCCGCGTGGCGGTTCTCTGCATGGAGATAGAACACCTCTCCGGCAAAGAGGCGATAGAGTTAGTGCGTGCACATAAAGGATAAAGAAGGTCTTGAGGACCGGTTCTCTGCCTATGAATGATTTTGAAGAACTGATACGTCGCGACTTGCAGCAGTATTTGCTGAGCGAGGGCGAAATTGATGAGCGGCTGCCGGAATGCCCTGATGTGGAGGGCAAATGGGAGACGATAGCTAATGCGTATATCCCTGACGGAGTGCGTGAGTTTCAACACTATCCGCTTGCGTCGCTCGGGTGGATGATGTATCTCGGCATGGCTGTCGCGAAGATGTGGGACACCGCTTGGCAGTACTATGCAGCCAAAGAAGACTTGTATGTGTATCTGCGTGACAAACGTGGCTATGACGCGATGGACGAGTATATCCGCAGAGACTTCCTCAAACTCTCTCCCAAGGATTTTGCTGCGACCGAAGAACTCGTCAGCGAGTGTGCATCACGTGTGCATAGTGCTTTGATTCGTCAGGATATCGAACCGGGTACCAAAGAGGCATTCCTTGGCTACGTCGCTTGTCTGCACCAGTTGTATCTCTTTGGTGCAGCCGTGCAACTCAAGCGCATGGACTATCACATGACGAGGCTATAACCAAACAAAAACTCACCCCAAAAAGGATGAGTTTTTTGTTTTTGAGCCACTTCCCGGACTCGAACATTGCACATCGGTGCAATAATCGTGCCCCTTTGGGGCTAAGAACCCCCGGCTTTGAGTCCTTGGAATGGCAAGGGAGAAGACGACCGTCTTCTCCCTTTGAGCCACTTCCCGGACTCGAAC
>OCTW011512713.1_pt1 | contig 10941 bp, 15 predicted proteins | sample 1539671 | NCBI WGS metagenome assembly OCTW01 (sample SAMN02144230, study PRJEB22623) | gut metagenome | biome: sheep rumen | host: Ovis aries | place: New Zealand | reverse complement strand
CAGAACAGATGAATTTTACAATGAATCTGATTTTGAGACAGAATTAAATCGTATCACAATATTTGACAAAACAATTTTCGATTTTTCAGACAGCAACATTCTTTCTAAAATGTGTGTTCATTGAATCAATGATAAAACGCTTCTCTTCTTTCGAGAGGCGTTTTTTAATGAAAAAAATTTTCCGTTATAATATTATTAGATCTGTATTTTGATAATCGGAGTTATTAAAAATGGATCTAATGTAATTATAACGGAGGAATAAACAATGAACTACAAAAACGGGAAATATATTCTTGATGACGGTCACATCGTTCCGTCTTATGAAGCGATACAGATCTATAACGTAGTGGAATTCAATTCACGCAAAGAAGAAGTGTATGATATGTACCTAAGCGTTAACAAAGACAAAAAGATTCCGGATGATTTTTTTGAATCGGTCAAATTGAGAGAGCTTACTGATGATTATATCGATGCTATAACAAACGAAAATGATAATTTATCCAACATTCTATATAATGTCGTAAAATCAGGATGCAAAAAGGAGATATAAAATAATGGATAGGTATTTCATCTCTCACAATTATCGAGTTATAAATTATGATTAAAAAATACAATTAGATCCAATCTTAACGGCTCTGCTTTACTGCAGGGCTGTTTTTATCGGATCAAAAATTCAAATATAATAATTACAGAATTCATTTTGATGACTTGGAGTGTCAGAAAAAATTGAATTACTATTTATATTACGGAGGAATAAGTATGACACTGATACAGAAAGTGATCAGGCTGTTAAGTATAAATCATGATGGTCTGACGACGAAAGAATTATACGAAAAATTACCGGAATATTCTCCTACCGGCATAAGAGGAGTTATTTCCAGATATTTGAGAACAAACGAAACTCCAGCTTTTGAAAGAAAAGAAGCTGGAGTCTTTGTCTTGATAGAAGTTATAAAGGCAGAAAAGAACGAAGAAGGTATAAGTCTCAGTTATAGAGCATCATATGATACTTTGGAAAATGGCAGTGTTGATCTCTTTTATAAAGATGTATTTGTAGAAAACGAAATGATAGAAGAGGGCGTATACGAACAAAGAAGAGCATTTGCAGATGAACAGGACTTCTTTAATGCAAAGATAAACTTGCAGGCAGTGCTGGCTCATGCTGATGCTAAGACTATACTGAACAAACTTAAAACAGAGTCCTTTGATATGATACTTACCGACCCGCCTTACAGGGTAATTTCAGGAGGGACAGGCCGTAAAAACGCACCCAAAGGAATGCTGAGCAAAAATGACGGAAAAATATTCGATAACAACGACATACAGTTTGATGAATATATTCCTGAATGTTACAGGGTACTTAAACCTGACAGACAGGCATACTTCTTTACAAATTTTCTTAATCTTCAGCAGCTTATTGAAGCAGTTCAGAGGGCAGGATTTAAGGTTCATAACCTTTTGGTCTGGCTGAAAAATAATGCCACACCCAACAGATGGTACATGAAAAACTGTGAGTATGTATTGTTCTGCTACAAAGGAAAAGCAAAGGCTATTTCAAACTGCGGAAGTAAGACCGTACATCAGTTTGATAACATAAAGGGACCAAAACTTCATGAGACCGAAAAACCCGTTGAACTGCTTAAAATGTATATAGAAAATTCCACTGAAGAAGGAGAATGGATCCTTGACCCGTTTGCGGGCTCAGGCTCGACAATGGCGGCATCGCTTCTTCTGAATAGAAAGGTATTTACCTGTGAGATAGATAAAAAGTATCTTAATGTAATAAAAACCAGAGCAATATCTATCCTGAAAAGCGGAGAAGATGATAGAAACTTAGTAGTTTGAAATAATCAGTTTTGCAGTTCTGCGTGAGCGGTGCTGCTTTTAATAAGATAAATATTCAATTATAATATTAACAGGATCAGTTTTTGGATACTTGAAGTAAAAAAAGGGTTACTATAATAATTAAAACAGGAGGATAAAAAATGAAAAAACGAATGAACTACATTTCATGGGACGATTATTTTCTTGGAATTGCGGAGCTTTCAGCTGCAAGAAGTAAAGACCCAAACACACAGGTCGGGGCTTGTATCGTTTCTGAGGACAACAAAATACTATCAGTAGGATACAACGGAATGCCTACCGGATGTAATGATGATGAGATGCCTTGGGGCAGGGAAGGAGAGTTTCTTGATACTAAATACCCTTATGTCTGCCATGCGGAACTCAATGCCATTTTAAACAGTAACCATGACCTTAAAGGTTCAAGGATCTATGTATCACTTTTTCCATGCAACGAATGCGCTAAAGCGATAATCCAAAGTGGCATAAAGGAAGTTGTGTATACATGTGATAAATATGCCGATACAGACGGAACAAAGGCTTCAAAGATGATGTTTCAGAAGTCTGGCGTAAAAACTCGTCAGATAAAGCAAGAACATCTTGTAAAGATACTGCCGAATATAAAGCCTAAGAGATGGTTTTTGATCTATAAGGGAGAAGGTTCAGAAATGAACATTACTCCATATAAGTCTGAAGCCGAGGCAAAAGAGGCAATGCGTAACGAATACGGCATGTATTGCTTTTATAAAGAGGGATTTACCTGTTATGGAGACTGCTGGATCAGAGAGCTCGATGCTTATGTAGATAGCCCTGATGATGGCTGGCAGAGGCGATGGGTGATCATTCCGGAAGACGAACTTTTCAAAAACTATGACACTATCGGTTTTTAGTGAAAAAGAGGTATTAAAAATGAGTGATACAAAGATCATCAGAAGACTGAAAGACTATAAGGGATTTCATATATGGAAAGATCACACAGTTAAAGGTGAAATCTACTATTATCTTTGTGAACCTGAAGAAGATGAAATCATAGACGTATTCCGAACCTTAAAAGATGTTAAGAAAGCTGCTGATGGACGCATATAATAACGTATTAAAGACTAAAACACTGAATAGGAGAAATAAATTATGAAAAAAAGAAAATTTACACTCAAAACGGAATTCGGATCAGAAGAAGTAAAATTCGCTATCGGGGAATATTTGGAATCAGTTATTCCGGACGGTGGTATATATCTTGGACTGATAAGTTGGGATAATGACATGGAGTGCTGGACCACGTACAGTGATGTGTCTACTAATCTGCCGATAACGAGTTTTCTTCATATTCCACCGGAGAATGCTATCTATATAAGAGATGATAAATTTTGGTATCCTGCATTAAAAAAGATATTTATTGATGAACAGCTTGCTGTTCCGACCAATCGAAAGCTTTGTTCAGGTTACTGCACTTATGATGAATGGATAGTTAACGATAAACTCAAAGAAATTGCTGAAAGAATTGAATAATATACTATATAAAATCAATACAATAATTATTAGGAGGAAATAAAAATGGGACTTGACATGTATTTATTTAAAGTATCGACCCCTGAAATTACTGAAGGAGAAATTGTAAAGAACATACACGAAGATCCAAAGTGTTCCGGCGTGGCATTTTTTAATACAGATGCAGAAAATGTTCTTTGTGGTACTATTGAGAAATTTGCAGTAAAATGTATTGTTACTGAACGATATTATAACATAAGAGAGATAATAACGGATTACCTAATGACTTTTGATGTTTCAGAAGAACAAGCCTCAGAATATGCAAAACAATTTTGGCAAGGAGGTTCTTCACGTACTAATAAAAACGAATCTTTCAGTTTGTATTGTGAAGATAATGAAGAAATCAAAAAAACTCTTAATGGTATCTGTAATACAGATGAAAAGATTTTGGAAACAACTCAAAATATGACAACTAGTGTAAGGTATGAGTCCGATTACAATAAAATTGTGGTTGTATTCACATTCAATGACACTGATACACCCTATGAAGGCAAGTACATTACCGAAAAGAATACTAATAAATATGCTGTAAAATTGGAAGAAATAGATTATCAAAGAAAAGGTTTGAATGATACCGGATGGGGGCTGCTCCCGGAAAACTGCGGTTATTGTGATGATAAAGATCTTATCAGAAAAATAACAAAAGAAGGCGGCCTTTCAGAATCCTTTATAGAAAACTGGATCGATGATGAAACAGTGTTCTGGGCTTGGTGGTAGAAGGAGATGAACAATGAATGATGTAAAAGAAGAAAAACTGGAATACTATCAATGCCTGAAACTTCTAGAATACCTCGTAGAGATCGGCTTGATACAGAAAAATCCACAAATTCCGTCTGATATTCTTGTTTTTTGTGAGGGTAATGGAGAGGAATATCCTGAAGGATGGTATAGTGAAAATATTTTCGATGCTGCAAGAGATCTGGTCAATAAACCGGATGACCAGAGAATACTGCTTGATGCCATCGCGGAAAAGGGATTTAAAAAGCCTGAACTTCCTAAATTTGAAACCGTAAGACTAGATGTAGAAAAATTCTTCAGCTAGTATAGTAATTCATGATTACAAAGCGTCTCTCTCAGGAGGGGCGCTTTTATCTTTGGGGAAATTCTAGTATAATTCAGGTATAGGATTTAATTGATAAACTGGAGGTCAGACAAGTTGTTGAGATCAAATAATAAAGGTAAAAATCTATGACATAATTTCTAAACGGAGGATGAAAATATTTACTGCTTATGATATAGACTGGGATGTTGATATTAATGAAATCTATGAAGCATTCGAAAAAATGACTATTTACGATGCAGCAAAAGAATTATGTATCACTGCAGATACGTATGCTGATATGAAAACGGTAGATAGACATGAAATTATACGTGATAAACTTCACCATAACAGAATTAATGCAGCTGAAATAGTAGGACTTCCCGATGAGGTAATAATTCCCGACTTTTTTGGATTGAAAAGCGAGAAAGATGATACTGGAGAAGTTACAGACTGGCTTTCAGACGAATATGGTTACTGCATTAATAATTACAAAGTAAAATATAGTTGATTTCAATGACTCTAACACCTCGCTATGGCGGGGTGTATTTTGTTGGTGAAGGTTTTCTTATATAATAGAATCAGATTAATTGAGCGAAAATTTGGAGTCATTAAGACCGAATATTTCGCTCAATTTCAAAATCTAACTATACTAAGGAGATTTTAAATTATGGGACAGTATTTTAAGGCAATTATGAAAACACTTAATGGAAAGAACGTTGTATTTAAAATTAATGGAACATAGCTGGTACAAAAACACATTTGTAAATAGTATCGCTGAATTGCTCTATCATTCTCCGGCTCAAATATCATGGGTAGGAGATTATGCAGATAAAAACACTGAATCATACCGAATAGCTTATAGTAAAAAGGCACAGACTATCATACCGGATCCATCAACATTTAATCTTGACGATAAATTTTTGGTAAATCATTCAAAGAAAACATACATCGATATCAATAAATACAAAATGCTGTCTAAAGATTCTGACGGAGAAATCGTTCACCCTCTGCCATTATTAACAGCGGAAGGAAACGGTGAAGGCAGCGGAGATTATTATTCAGAGTCACATTTTAATGATGTAGGTCTTTGGGCTATGGATCTTGTTTCTGTAGAAGACGAGATTCCAAAAGGCTATTCTGAATTCGAAGTATTTTTCATAGAAAACTATTATAAAATAGGATAAATGCTGTTCTTCCAGATTATTTGGTCAATCGCTTCACAGTTGTGGAGTGATTTTTTTATATAGTACATGATCTTTTTTATTTACGAATGTTTTCATATATAATAAATGTATAAAGGAGATGTACACTTATGAAAATTAAGAAAATTACCATGGTGCTTTCAGTTGTGATTTCGGCGCTATTATGCTGTAATTTTGCAGGATACAGTTTTATAGAAGACGAGAACGTTCAATATACGAGTGAAAGCAATCCTGAAAGAATAAGCCCATTATCTTATAACACATCCTATTCATCAAAAGGATCATCAGACAGTTCATCCTTGAAAAAAATCAGCAGTAATGATGATCCTCAAAAAGAAGAACCTGTATCTGTAATTGATATCACGGATCCTTCTTTAAATGAAAGTTGTCAGGTTGTACCCGTTGATACCGGTGATAATGAATCTTCCTGTGATTCATCATGTGAAGAAAATAAGGAAGAAACGATTGAAGAAGAAAAAGCTCAGAAACCAGGATTTACTATCATTACTGATATAATCGAGCTTGACACTTACATTTATAATCAGCTTGGCGGTTCCATATATTCTTCTTCTGGATGCGGCCCGACTTCAGCGGCCATGCTGCTTTCTTCGGAAATAGGAATGGAAATATCAAAAGATCAAGCTGTTGCTGATGCATATGATCAGGGCTTTTATTATGATGCAGGAATAAATTTTACATCCGGAATGGGAGTCACACTAGAAAATATACAGGATCTTGTAAGCTATTACGGACAGGATTCCGAAATAGATCATTTATGGAATAATTCAAGTGAAGATATCATTTATACTATAAATGAAAAACTGAATGAAGGACACAGGCTTATATGCGGTCACAGAACTTTTAGCGGCACTCTTCATTATATAGTTATATACGGTAAATACTGTGAAAAAAACTGTATGTACTATAAAATAGTTGATCCGTGGGGCGGAACTGTTTATACTTGGGATCAGTGGACTCTTTCTGACAGGATAATGAGTGTTGGCGGAGATGACGAATCGACTTTTGAAGGATGTGTAAAAGGATTATTGTGGCTTAAATGATGAAGTGAATTATCCCGACATGTGGCAGTACTTTTAGGATGACTTCTGAGTAGTTATGTATAATTAAACGCACTAAACCTCGATTTAGTGCGATAATAACGTGTGAAATTTAATGATAAAAAAGCAATTGCCGGAAAGCGATTCTCCTGTTCAAAACTGAAAACTTATATAATTGCGGATATCTTTGGAGGAAATTTTTTTGTTTCGTTAGGGAAGTGCCACGAAAATCAAAACGATAACAAAAAAAATCGGTCAATCAATAATCCATAAGAGAAAAAACGCTTTTATACTATTAGAAAATTTTCTCTTGCATTATAACTTCATATATGTTATAATGACTATAGAAAATCAATTGCATTGATCAGTAATACAGGGCGAATGATAAGCTCACATTAAAATGCTGGGAGATTCGCACTTTATTTCGGGCGGCTCGGCGTCCGTAAATCGAGAAGTGCTCGTAAGTCTGCAAATCTGTAGCCGAAGTAACTCTCGATAAGGTAAAAACAATACACATTCAATCCGTGTATTCAATTTTATTTGTATGATTATGCAGATGCAATCTGTACGGGCAGGTAAATTGCGAGAATCAAATAAAAAGGCAGAAAAAAAGAAAATCGATGCAATCTGTACAGGCAAGTAAATTGCAAAAAACGAATTAAAAATTTTCCCTCGGAAACCTTGACGGGGTCTACTTTATGATGTATAATATTATTAAAGCCAAATTAACTTGTTAATAAGAAGTGCCGTTCGTCTTATCTTTCAAGTGTCATTTGGCTTTTATTTTTTTGCAATCTTTTCGGATTCAGAAGTCTTCACATTATAATAGTATCATAACCAAGATCGTTTAACTGTCTGCAGCAATTGGAGCTGTAGAGACGAAAACAGATCTTGGCTTTTTTTTATTGCAGTAAATTTTCTACTATAATAAGAATACAACATTCAAACAAATGGTATGAAAAAGAAAGGAAATGTAAAGATGAACAAACTCGGAAAGATCGTATCCTCGCTGACAGCACTGATGATATTGGGGAGTACATTCACAGTAAATGCATGCGCTGAAACTTTTTATACAAAAGGGGATATAAACAACAGCGGCACAGTAAATACTACTGATATAATCAAGATAGCTTCTCACATAAAAAACAAAAAAATGCTTAGTGAAGAGCAGAATGATATACTTGTACCGTATACAACACTCTGGGCTGCCGACGTCAACAGGGATGGAAAACTCAATATAACTGACATCACTACAATAGCAGCTCAAATAAAGAACGTAAAAAGTATTAGTAGCAGCACTAATGCATTTAAAAACGTAAGAAAGCTAACGACTCCTACCGAAACTGATATTATCGCAAGAGCACTCAGACTTACCGAAGCTAATCTCAAATACTACTCACCTAATGAGCCCAGAAAATATGATTTCACAAAAGGAAACGACAAAGCTGAAAAAATCATCCTTAAAGAAGGAATAGACTGTTCGGGTATAATAAATTATGCTCTGGGTACACTTGGAATAGAAACAGAAGGTCTTCGTGGATCAAGCAACACTAATGCTGCACAATTTGGATATACTCCGGCAGCAACAGGTGACTGGCTCAATAAATTTAACGTAATAAAGCCTGTAAAGAATGCTTATTGGATCGTTGACGGAACAAAGAAACCGATGAAAGTGCTGAAAAACGGTGTTTCTACCTCAAAACAGAAGTATTATCAGTACGGGAAGAATAATGATATAATCCCTGTAGGCTCTATTGTCGTTGCCTTTGCTGAAGATAATAAAGGAAACCGCATGGCTAATGCAGATCATATGTGGCTGTATCTGGGCGAATACAACAATGCAAATGAAGTCAGAAAATACATAGCTTCACTGACAGATAAGGCTCCTGGGGATATTATGACCAAGATAGGCTCACAGAAGATAGGATATAATAGCAACAACAGCGATAATGACGGAAAACACTGGAGACTTGAAAGCACGGGTACTTGGCACGGTTTTGATAACTTCACCGGACCTCAGATCAACAACGATCTTTGTAATAATTCCAAAACCCAGTACCTTATCTATGTTTTTGCCCCGCCCACTTTTTGATAGCGTATAATTTGTGTCACGCGTGACACAAATAGACCAACTAATAGAACAACTGAATGATAGCACTGGCTGGTGTATTATTTGTTCTATTGGTTGGTTTATTGTTTTTGCTTCATTTCTATGACGTATTATATCTTCTTGTATTTTCAAGTATAATCTATTCAGGAATATTCATTGATAGCTTGGAGGTCAGACATGTTGTTGATAATACTTTCAAAACACATATCGAAGAAGATAAAAAGGAGCTTAAGAATTATGAACGAAGTAAAAAACGAAATATCTGAATGGAAGGGATATTCTTTTGAATTCAGAAATGACGCATATGAAGTCAAGGTACGTAATCTTGAAATCGAACAGGATGAATACACTGTTTTTCTCTATGCAGATGATATCAAAGTGGAGAGAAACGGCAGTGAGATGACAGAAAAAGATTTTGGAACGACGTGGTCGGGACGGAAAATGACAGAAAAAGATTTGCTGCAGCAGTCACTTGCTCTTTACGTCAACGGTGTGAAAGATTTTTCTATGCATGAAAGTCTGGACGAATTGGATATCGTATATAATAAGCTACATGAAAAGGGAAGAATCAAAGATATTAATGAAGCTTATCTTACTCCGGATGGTCACATCTTGCATCTTCAGTTTGCAACTGAAAACAGTATCGGTTATGTAGGAGTTGATGATCTTTGTGTTGCCATTCGTGCAGATACAAAAGAGCCTATCACAGATATTGAATTTTTCTACGAACAATTGGTATACGACCTTGTGAAGGAAAATACAGCATTCATTTATCAGACCGAGGAGTTAAAGGAATGGATCAAAACTTTCGAAACGGAGGAATAAACATGGAAATCACCGAAGATAAAATAGTATATGGTAAAAATACCTTTACAATAGTAAATGAAGTTCCTGATGGATATAAAATATGGAATATAGGTCCTTATATGCTGAAAGGATTCATTCCGCTGTGCCGGCTAAAACAAGAACTTTTGCAAAAAGGACTATATGTAATAGAAAAAGATTGTCTATTAGCAATAAAGTCAGAAGGATCAGATAAGATAATGGCTGCGATAGGCGGAGGATATCATACGGTAGCTTTAATGGAAAAATTCTTGTCGGATAATCCTAAACCCAAAGAAGACAGTTGGGAAGCAAAACAGATATTACGCATCAAAGCAGCTTTACCGTATATGAGAAAGATAAAAGGACTATAAAAAATACAAGGAGGACGAAATCATGTCGAAGATCTATAGAGTTCCCGTTTATTATCAGGTTAGTGAATACGTTCCGGTGAAGGCTTTTTCTAAAGAAGAAGCGATAGAGTACGTTCGTAAACATCAGGCTGAAATACCTAACCATTGCGGGGATGCCAGTTACATCGATGAATCTTATGAGATAGAGTCTGATCCCGATGTTGTTTTGGGGTGTGATGAAAAATCAGGACTCTGGGAAAGAGAAACATGGAATAATGAATATTATGATGCAACAAAGGAGAATAAAGATGGATAAGTGTTTATAATACTATATGAAATACGGAGGAATAAAAAACATGGCATCAGTAATTGATTACAGGAAATGCCCCAAATGTGGCTGCGAGGAAATGAGCTGCGAATATTGGTACAAAACCGATGAGTACAGTGAACTGTGTCCAAAATGCGGATATTTCAGAAGGAAATTCTTGAAAAGAGACGAGAACAGAGAGCCTATAATACTGACTGAAGATATCAGGCGTGAAGATGTAGTCATCTTGAAGAAGAACAAATGGGTGCTTCCGGAAAAAGACGAAGATCTTTCGAACTACCATACAAGTAAATTCGTAATAAAAACAACGGAAGGCATAAAAAGTTATCCTTCATTTGCAAGAATGGATAAGGATGGAACTAAAGTTTCTTATCCGGATTATACAATGGAAACAGGCGGAGGATATGGTGCCGTTCACGTAAAATATGCCAATCATCTTGAATGTACACTTTCAATCGGAGAAAAAGAAGATCCTGAACAGATAAAGAAATCATTATTGAAAAAAGATAACGTAAATGAAATAGTTTCTGTAGATGTTACTTACCCCGGTTGACGATTTTGCCGCCGCACGCTCGTGACTTTAGTCATGAGTTAGGCGGCATTTCTAGACATTCTGTTGTGCATGGTCGAGGGTATGTA
>OCTW011507047.1_pt1 | contig 10944 bp, 8 predicted proteins | sample 1539671 | NCBI WGS metagenome assembly OCTW01 (sample SAMN02144230, study PRJEB22623) | gut metagenome | biome: sheep rumen | host: Ovis aries | place: New Zealand | reverse complement strand
TTCATCGGCAAAATATCGCCGTCCGCCGTTCTTCCGCTGTACCACCCGCCGTTCTCCTTATCGCAGAGTTCGCCGCGCAGCCCCTTCAGGGCTGCATCCGCCAGTTCTTCACTGCCGGGATGACCCAGGAACGTGCCGATGCTGTAGACATGGCACATACGGGATGTGATCCACGTCTCGCGGGGCCTGTCCTTCCACGGCGTTCCGTCATCGCCGAGATAGTAGGATCCGCCGCCGGGAGAAGGAAACCGGTGTCCGAAGCTCAGAAGATTCTCTGCGTTTTCTCTGAGAAATTCCCTGTTCTGATCTGTGTCGATCTGATATTTGGCCTGCATAATTACCCTCCTTAAGATGACGGTTCGCGGAGCGAGCCGCCGCGTGTGTGTATCACTTCATAAAGCGATCAATCGCTTCATTCATCCTGTCAATCGCTTCCTGATCGTTCTCTCTGACAGCTTCCACAATACAATGCTCCATGTGCTGCTTCAGGATCAGCTTCCCGGTATTATTAATCTCCGATTTCACCGCAGACAGCTGAATCAATACATCTGCACAGTCATCTCCATCCTCCACCATCCGGCGCACTTTGTCCAGATGCCCGATCGACCTCTTGAGGCGGTTCACGATCGCGCGAACCTGCTGCGGGTCGTGCGTATGGCTGTGATTATGATTATGATTGCCTTCATGCGTGTGAGTATGGCCATCCTCGTGCGAATGGACATGGCCGTCTTCATGAGTGTGGACATGGCCGTCTTCGTGTGTATGTTCACTGCCTTGTGCGTGAATATGTTCTTCCCCGCTCATAATGGTAATCTCCTTTTATCGCCTGCTTTTTTATTTCATTCTTCTGGTAGGGTCCCTCAGTCGGCACAAGTTATGCACAGTCCGACGAATTGAGAAAAAAGCTGACTTTCGTCGGTCGCCCAAGCCAGCACAAGTTATGCACAGTCCGACGAAATGAGAAAAAAGCTAGCTTTCGTCGGTCACCACTAACCGGAACACCCCTGCAAAATCCAAAGGCATTCCTCCACTCATCCCGCTTCAATCTCCCTCGTCAGCCTCCTGTAAAGGAATATACAGATCACCGACGACAGCAGCGACCCCATCGGCGCCGCAAGTCCCATCGGATAAAGGGTTTCCGGGAACATGGCGGAAGCCAGCCAGGCGCCCGGTATTCTCACCGTCGCAATGGAAATGATGTTGTGGATGAAGGAGTACTGCGATTTTCCGTACGCGCTGAAATACCCGCTGAAGCAGAACTGAATGCCCGCCGCCGCGCAGTCGAGTGAGTAGGAGCGAAGATACTGCCCGCCCAGCCTGACTACTTCCGGCTCGTTTACGACAAACAGCCCGACAAGGCCTTCCGAGGCGAACTGGCAGATCACAAAGACGACAAGTCCGACCGTCACGCAGATCGAGATCCCGTACCTGAGCGCAAGGCGCCCCCGGTCGTGCTTGCCCGCGCCCGCGTTCTGCGCCGTGACCGCCGAGACGGTGGACAGCATGGACGACGGGACGAGGAACAGGAAACTGATGATCTTTTCCACGATTCCGACAGCGGCCGCCACATCCACGCCCCGGCTGTTCGCGATTGCCGTGATGACCAGAAAGGACACCTGGATCAGCCCCTCCTGAAAGGCCACCGGAACTCCGATCCCCAGGAGCTGACCCATATAATCTCCGTTTGGAACAAAGTCCTTGCGGCTGACGCCGAGCGACTCTTTTCCCCTCAGAAGGAAGAGGAGCGCGATCACCACCGAGAAAGCCTGTGAGCCGACTGTCGCGATCGCTGCGCCTGCCGCGCCCATTCCCAGAGGTCCGATCAAAATATAGTCAAATCCCACGTTGATCAGGCCCGCAATGGCGACGAAGATCATGGGACTCTTTGTATCTCCCAGTCCGCGGAAAATGCTGCTCACTACATTATAGGCAGTAATGAACGGTACGCCGATAAAGCAGATGACCAGATACTGCCTGGCCTGCTCCATTGCCTCTGCGGGGACCGCCAGAATGCGGAGGATCCCGCCGGTACAGAGGAGCAGCAGAATCGTGAGAACAGCCGCAAAACCTGCGAAAAGCACCGCAGAGTTGCCTATGAAACCGGCCGCGTGCTTTTTTGACCCGGCTCCTACCGACCTGCTGATACAGACGGTCGTGCCCATGGCGAGCCCTACGATCACCACTGTGAGCATGTGCATGACCTGACTGCCCACTGCCACTGCGGAGACAGCCGCCGCCTGGTTAAATTGTCCGGTGATGAACAGGTCCGCCATTCCGTAGAAAGTCTGCAGAAAGCAGGCGATCAGGTAGGGGACCGCAAACTGAATCATCTTCCCGAACAGGTTGCCTTGTGTTAAATCCTTTTGCATCTAAAACCTCTGTGGCGGACATCCGCCTCGGGCCGGCCTCTCCACGGCACGGCGCCCTGAACTGATTCATGTGCTATCAAGGCTCGCAGAGCGAGCCACTGCGCCGCGTGCGGGCTGCCTTTTTGGCAGCATCTTCCTTTCCGCACGCGTGTGCATCATTAAAAAAGTGAGGGCTGTGATCATTTCACAGCCCCCTTGAAAAATCCGACAAATCAATAGAAAACCACTACCGGCATACCTGTTCTGACATAGCTGTAGAAAGTCGGTGCAATAGAGGGCGGCAGATTGACGCATCCGTGGGATCCGTCATACTTGTAGATATTGCCGCCGAAGCTGGATCTCCAGCTTGCATCGTGGAATCCGCAGCCGCCGTAGAAAGGCATCCAGTAATCCACATGGGAAATGTAAGAGTACTGGCCGTTGGCGAGCTGCTGTCCTTTCAGATCCGTATCTGTGTCCTTATAGAGGATCTGATAGACGCCCGTAGGCGTTCCGTGTCCGTTGCTGGTATTTCCCGACACGCAAGGCGTGTCTAAGACCATATCGCCGTCGATATAGATATAGACATGCTGCTGGGACAGGTTGGCCTCAATATAAGTTCCGCCGATTCCGCTTCCCTTGTTATACTGGGTCGTGTAAAAATACGGCTCTCTCTCCTCGGACTCGCCGTCCCACAGAAGATCCCATACCTCTTCTCTTTCATCTACTTTATTGACCGAATAGCCATAATCACCGCCGCTGACAGTGATGTTGCCCACACCTGTCGCGTCAAAGCTCCAGTCCTTGCCGACTGTGTTGACATTTCTGGCAAGTTCGTCCACCCAGAACTCGATTTTTTCTTCCCACAGGTCCTCGTCCCTGTAATAGTTGCCGTCTTCATCCTGCGACAGCCAGTTTACAGTGGTATCGGCATCGATCTTCATCGTCTCTCCGTTCGGAAGATTCCATGTGATGCTGCCCGCCAGCATGTGATTGTAGTTATCACATTTCTCGACGATGTCCTTGTCCGTCGCGCGGACAGAAGGCACCTTGTAGGATCCCTTGATGTCAGCCACGACGACACTGGGCTCTTCTTTCTGAACGGCCTCGTCTACCGCTTTCTGCACAAGTTCGGCCTCGACGTAATTGCCCTCGACTTCCGGGATGATATTGAACTTGGTCCCCTGCAGTTCGATATAGGCGTCGACAGGAGTCACCATGTGGTCTTTCTGAAGTTCCGGCAGTGCGCTGACGGCCTCTCTGAGGCGGTTGGGATCGTAGATCGTCTTCAGCTCCACTTCCCCGTCGGTGCGCCGGAAAAAGCACTTATACCATCTCAGATGGTCCTGCGACTGGAGGATCCGGTCCACGCTTCCGTCCGGTTTTACCTTGTAACCGATCTGCGTTCCGGTGATCGTCTCTTCTTCCCCGTCTCTGAAGGTGATCTTCAGTTCATACTCATCCGCATTCTGGTACAGGATCTTTTCGACCTGCGGCGCGGTCATGCCGCTGACCTCCTGGCCGTTGATATATGTATTCTCGAGGAAGTGTGTCCTGGAGTAGGTCATGCCGTAGTAGTAACTTCCCCCGATGACGAGCAGAAGGAGGAAGATCCACAGAAGGGCATGTCCCTTTCTTCTGGGCTTTGTCTCCTCATAGTCGTCCTCTTCCTGTTCCGATACGGGCTGAGCTTCCGGCTGCGACACCGGTTCAGGCTGCTCGGGAGTCGAAGACGCGGCCTCTATAGCGGCAGCGGTTTCCGCGGCCGGCAGGGCGACCGTATCCCCTGTCGCATCGGGCTCTGCGGTATCCGGCTCTGTGGTTTCTGACTCTGCGGCATCTGCCGCCGCAGCCTCTTTCACAGGCATGACGATCGTATCTCCTGTGACGTCAGTCTCTGCCTCCGGCTCTGCGTCTGTCACCACAGCAGTATCTTCCACAGGAATATCCGCCGACTCTCCGATCGTCTCAGACTCCGCCTCGAGAATGGCTGCCGTCTCTTCCACGGGAAAGTCTTCTTCCGCTGCCGGCACCTCTTCCGGTGCCTCTTCTGATGCGGAATCCGTTTTCGCTTCGGGTTCTTCCGTCACCGGTCCCTCTTCAGGGACCTCTTCTGATCCGGCAGCCGCCTCCTCAGCAGGCTCTGCCTCCGCAGGAACCGCCTCCTCGACGGGCTCTGCCTCTGCAGGAACTGCCTCCTCGACAGACTCTGTCTCTGCGGGCGCCGCATCTTCGGCGGGCGCTGCCTCCTCGGCAGGCTCCTGCTCTACAGCGACCTCCACAGGCTCCGCTGCCGGTTCCGGCTCAGAATTTGCTTTTTTCTTTTTCCAAAAGAATATAGACATTCGATTCTCCCTTGATGGTCGTCAGATGATTCCCAAAATAAATACAAGGATGACGATAAGAGGCAGAACGTAGGTCATGTAAGGCCTCATCCATTTCCGAACCTTAAGGCCGTTTCCTTCGTTCGCTTCCTTCACGAAATTGTCCCAGCCCCAGCCGTATCTGGACGTGCAGAAAAGCACGAAGATGAACGCGCCGATGGGCAGGATATAGTTACTTACGATCAGGTCCTCGAAATCGAGGATCGAGGAGCCCTCTCCCAGCGGCTGGATAGAGGACAACACATTGAAGCCCAGCGCGCAGGGAACAGACAGAATAAACATCGCGATCGTGTTATAGAGACCGGACTGCTTTCTGGTCCATCCGAACTGGTCCATGCACATCGCCATAATGTTCTCAAATACGGCCAGTACCGTAGAGAAGGCCGCAAATGTCATAAATACGAAGAAGAGACTGCCCCACAGTCTTCCCAGCGCCATGTGGTTGAAGATGTTGGGGAGCGTGTTGAAGATCAGGCTCGGGCCGCTGTCAGGCTGCACACCGTACGCGAAGCAGGCCGGGAAGATGATAAGTCCCGAGCAGATCGCCACAAAGGTGTCCAGAATGATGACATTGACGGACTCTCCCATCAGCGCCTGGTCGCGCCCGATATAGCTTCCGAAAATGGCCATGGAACCGACACCGATACTGAGTGTGAAGAAAGCCTGGTTCATGGCACTCACAATTACCTGGAAAATACCGACTTCTTTAGCCCTTTCCAAACTGGGCTGCAGATAGAACTTCAGTCCTTCGCCCGCTCCGGGAAGGAAAATGCTGTTGATCGCCAGGATCACCATGATCACGAGCAGCGCCAGCATCATGACTTTTGTGACCTTCTCGAGGCCGTTCTGAAGCCCCTGGGAGTTTACAAAGAATCCGAGGACCACAACGATAGCCATGCAGCCCACCTGGATCAGCGGATTGGCGAGACCGCCCGTAAAAGCGCCTGCCACTTGCTCCGCGTCAAGATTCTCGAAGCTTCCCGCCGCCGTTCTGACAAAATATTGAAGCATCCACCCTGCTACCGTTGTGTAGTACATCATGAGCAGGTAGTTGCCGATCATGCATAAAAATCCGTGCAGATGCCATTTGGATCCCTTGGGCTCGAGCTCCTGGTACATTCTCACCGGGCTCTTTCTCGAAGCGCGCCCCATCGCAAATTCCATTGTCATGGCCGGAAGTCCCAGCACGATCAGGAAGAACAGGTAGATAAGTACAAAAAGCCCGCCTCCGCTCTGTCCGCACAGATACGGGAATTTCCAAACATTTCCGATACCGATCGCGCATCCCGCGCTGATCAGTATGAATCCTAAACGACTGCCTAAGTTCTCACGCTGCATGTTTCTGATTACTCTCCTTGTTTCTCATTTTTATTCCTGCCCGGCAGGCGCCTCGGCGGGTGCCTCTGCAGATTCCTCAGCAGGCGTCTCCGCAGGTTCCTCAGCAGGCGTCTCCGCAGGTGCCTGCTCTGCCGGTGTCTCTGCGGGTGTCTGCTCCGCCGCGGGCTCTGCCGTCGCTGCGGTTCCCGCGGTCTCCCCTGTCACTGCGGTCGCAGCCGGGTCCTGTCCGCCTCTGCGGGCGTCGCGCAGCTGAAATCCGTATACGACACAAAGAATCGCGATCAGGACGATAATCACAAGATAGACGATCGTCTTGTTGCTGATTCCGATTAGATCCTGATTATTATCCCCCGAACCGGCGGAGCCGCTTCCAAATAGCCTGCCTGCGCCACTGGCTTCTCGATCAATCATTTTCTTTTCCCTTCCTTCTTCTTTTTCTGAGGAAGAAAACGGACATCGCCGTTCCCTTAATCATGTATTGTAACATGAACCGGACACTTCTTACGACTTTTTTTCAGTTTTCTGCAGGACTGCCTCAAGTTCTTCCGGAGAAAAGCTGTATTTTTTCCCGCAGAACTGGCAGGTGATCTCTACGGGCTCCCCGTCGTCAACGATCTTCTGCACCTCTTCCCGTCCCAGCAGCACCAGCGCTCTCTCGTATCTCTCCCTGCCGCAGTTGCAGCGGAAGGCGACCGGCGTCTTCTCCGTCACTTCCGGATCCATGCCTTCGAGGACCTTTTCCAGCATCTGCTCGGGCGAAAGGCCGTCCGACAGCATTTTGGTCACGGAATCGATCCCCTTAAGGTTCTTCTCCAGAGCCGCAATCGTCTCTTCCTCCGCAAACGGCATCAGCTGAATGATAAAACCGCCCGCCTGGAGGATCTTCTTCCCCTTCCGGTTGACCAGTACGCCCAGCCCGACCGAAGAAGGGATCTGTTCGGAGGCCGCATAGTAATACGTGATGTCCTCTGCAATCTCCCCCGTCTGTATGGCGGTCTGGCCCACGTAAGGGTCTTTCATGCCCATATCCCTGATCACTGTCAGCGTTCCGCGCCCGACGGCGCCTCCCACGTTCAAGTGTCCGAAGGAATTATTGGGAAGCTCCACATCCGGGTTCTGTACGTATCCCTTGACGCCGCCGTGGTTGTCCGCGGTAACAAGGATTCCTCCCAGAGGGCCGTCTCCGTCGATCTTGATGGTCAAGAGGTCCTGCGGTCCCTTGAGCATATCCGCCATCATCAGGGCGGCGCTCATCGTGCGGCCAAGCGCTGCGGCTGCGACCGGGGACAGATCATGCGCGTCTCTCGCATAGGCCACCAGATCTCTGGAAGTCACCGCAAAGGCGCGCACCTGAGCGCCCGCGGCAGTTGCTCTTATCATGTAATCCATTTTAGTTCTCGTCCTTTTCTTTTCCGCGCGGCTCCCGGGTCTTCTCCCAGGTTCTCTCGCTTATGATATATCTGGGTCTCTGCTTGGTCTCCATATAAGTCTTGCCGACGTATTCTCCGATCACGCCCAGGCTCAGGAGCTGGATTCCGCCCAGGAAACAGATAATGCAGGTCATACTGGCCCATCCTGCCACCGTTCCGCCCAGCAGGTGGGTGATCAGCGACCAGATCACGCCCACGAAACTGATCAAGGCTACGAACATGCCGAGTCCGGTGATCAGGTGAATGGGCTTAATGCTCAGGCTCGTGATTCCGTCAAAAGCCAGAGCGATCATCTTTCTGAGCGGATAGTGGCTCTCGCCCGCCATTCGCTCTTTCCTGCTGTAATAGACGCTCGTGCTCTTAAACCCTACCAGCGGGAACATTCCGCGAAGATACAGATTCACTTCCCTGAAATTCGCGAATTCCCGAAGGACTCTGGAAGAGACGAGCCTGTAGTCCGCGTGATTGTACACTACTTCGGCGCCGAGGCTCCCCAGGACCTTATAGTATCCCTGAGCCGTAGTCCTCTTGAACCAGGTATCGGTATCCCTGTCCGACCGGACTCCGTAGACGATCTCGCAGCCGTCCAGGTACTGATCCACCATCTCGTCCATGGCGTTCAGGTCGTCCTGTCCGTCGCAGTCGATCGTGATCGTGATATCGCACCGGTCCTTTGCCTCCATCATGCCGGCGACCAGCGCGTTCTGATGCCCCCTGTTGCGGCTCTGGCTGATTCCTATATAGCGGGGGTCTTCCTCCGACAGCCGGCTGATGATCTCCCAGGTGCTGTCTTTTGACCCGTCATTGACAAAGAGAATTCTGCTCTGTTCGTCCACCCGCCCGCTTTGCACTAAGAACTCCAGTTTTTTCAGAAACATGGGCGCCGTGACCGGCAAGACCTCCTGCTCGTTGTAGCAGGGAATGATGATCCACAATACAGGCTTGTTTTTCAAAATAGTGACTTCCTCTCTGTATTTATTCATTCAAAAGTAGGACGGCGCATCCGAACCCCTCTATGCTCACGCACCCGTCCGTGACGGCCGCTTTCTTCCCGTTTCCGAGAAGGAGTGTTCCTTCTGTGAATATCTCTCCGTCAGCCCTCTTCGGCAGCTGCAGAGTGGTCCCGTTCGGATTAAAGTTGCCCGCGACCAGGATCGTCTGCCCGGCGCTCTTTCTCAGGTAAGCGATCACGCCGCTCGCGCAGTTCTCGCACGGCACGAAATCGCCGTAGACGAAAGTCTCTTTGTATAAGGGATCTTTTCGCAGCGCGACCAGCTTCTTATAGAAAGAGAGCACGGAATCTTCGCGCCCCTGCTGCTCCTGCACGTTGATGCGCACGTAGTTGGGGTTCTCTTTCAACCAGGGGGCCGCCGTGCTGAAGCCGGCGTGCTCCTGATCGCTCCACTGCATAGGTGTGCGCGCGTTGTCCCTGCTGTGGAAGGACAACGTCTCGAGGGCCTCTTCATCGGTGAGTCCGGCGCTCCTCGCCACGTTGTAGGCGTCGATAGAGGAGATGTCGTCCAGCTCTTCCACGGAGCGGATCTTCTTGTTCTCCATGCCGATCTCCTGCCCCTGGTAGATGAAGGGCAGTCCGCGCCTCAGGAAATAGACGGCCGCCAGCGCTTTTTTGGTATCGTCGTTTCTGATCTCATCCGACAGCAGCCGGCTCGCGCCTCTGGGCTCGTCGTGGTTCTCGATGATGTTGGAATAGAATCCGATGTCGCCGATCTTCTTCTGCGCGCCGAACATGCAGTCCCTGACCGCGTCAATGTCGATCCTCTTGACATCGAACCAGCCCTTTTCGCTTCTTCCGTAAAGTTCAAGGGAAAAATCGAACATGGTGGAGAAATATCCGTTCTCGCCGATAAAGAGCGGGAGCTCGTCCTTCTTCTCGTTGAAGACTTCCCCGACCGTAAAAGCGTCATAGGGAGCAAACGCCTTGTCGCGCATCTCGCCCAGAAATTTTCCGATTCCTTCCGCTTCCAGCAGCATATTGTGGATCGTGCAGAGGCCGTCGCCGCGATCGGCGGGATAATCGTGGAAAACAGCGGGCTTCTTGATGTTGATGATGGCGTCGATGCGGAATCCGCCAATCCCCTTTTCCATCCACCAGCGTATATTCTTGTACACTTCCTCGCGCAGCTCCGGGTTCTCCCAGTTAAGATCGGGCTGCTTCTTGTGGAAGACGTGCAGGTAGAGCTTGTCGGTGCCCGGCAGCTCCTCCCAGCAGGATCCGCCAAAATAGGATCTCCAGTTGGTCGGAAGCTTCCCGTCCGGGTCCTTGTCCCGAAGGTAGAAGAACTTCCCGTACTTGCCGTCCGGATCCTGGCAGGCCTTTTTGAACCACTCGTGCTCGTCGGAGCAGTGATTGACGACCAGATCCATCAAAACAGTCATTCCGCGCTTTTTTGCCTCCGCGATCAGCTCCTCCATGTCCTCCATGGTGCCGAAGCGGGGATCGATCGCATAGTAATCCGAGATATCGTATCCCTCGTCGGCCAGCGGCGACTGGTAGATCGGGGAGAGCCAGACGATGTCCACGCCCAGGTCCTTCAGATAGTCAAGCTTGCCGATGATTCCCTGCAGATCGCCGATTCCGTCCCCGTTGCTGTCCATAAAGCTCTTGGGATAGATCTGATAAGCTACTTTGTCATGCCACCATTTTCGCTGCATAATTCTGCAATCTCCTTTACGGGTCCTCTTCCGTGAAATAGCCGCCCTTGATCATGCCTTCCGTTCCTTCGTAATCGACCAGGTACCAGCCATCGCCGAGGTCCGCGAGCACTGTGACATAAGAACCTGTCGGAACGATGCCGAACAGGATATCCGGATCGTCCGGATCTCTGAGGTTGACGGTCTCTGCCATCCTTCTTGTCACTTCGCCGTTAGCCATTGCCCTGGCCCGCTCTTCTTCCCTGGCTTTCCTTGCGGCTTCTTCCTCGGCTTTCTTTTTGGCTTCCTCTTCGGCCTTCTTCTTGGCCTCTTCCGCCTTCTTCCTGGCCTCTTCGTCGGCTTTCTTTTTAGCCTCTTCTTCGGCTTTCTTCTTAGCCTCTTCCTCCGCCTTCTTCTTAGCCTCTTCTTCGGCCTTCTTCTTGGCCTCCTCTTCGGCTTTCTTCCGGGCCTCTTCCTCCGCCTTCTTCTTGGCTTCCTCTTCCGCCTTCTTCTTGGCCGCTTCTTCCGCTTTCTTCTTGGCTTCTTCCTCGGCTTTCTTTCTGGCTTCCTCTTCGGCCTTCTTCTTGGCCGCCTCCTCCGCCTTCTTCTTGGCCTCGGCTTCCTCTCTGGCGCGGCGCTCCGCCTGCTCTTGTTCCCAGTCCTCCACAAAGTAACCGGATTTCACATAGCCGACCGTCCCTCTGTAGCGGATCTTGTACCAGCCGTCTTTCTTCTTGGTGAGGACGTCGACCTTGCTCCCCTGGGGGACCACGATCAGGACTTTTCCTTCCT
>OCTW011497083.1_pt1 | contig 10945 bp, 8 predicted proteins | sample 1539671 | NCBI WGS metagenome assembly OCTW01 (sample SAMN02144230, study PRJEB22623) | gut metagenome | biome: sheep rumen | host: Ovis aries | place: New Zealand | reverse complement strand
TGTTTTTGGCTCCTTCCAAATATCGTCAGCTATGTTTCTCATTAAGCTACCCTTTCTTCAATGTTATCTGTCATCATTCCCCAGACAAAACAGGCAAGTTCTCTTGCTATGGCTGCTATCGCGACATTTTTCTTCTTCCCATGCCGTATCAACCTATAGTACTTACTGCGCATTCGGTTGTTTGCCCTATCTGCGTACGATATAATTTGAACACTGTTTCCTTGTTGTCGTTTTTTCAAGTCTTTTGATTTATACCCGATATTACCTTTACATATTCCCCATGCAGCTTCTACAAGAAGCCTTCGCAGATTACTGTTCCCTGCTTTGGTAATTCCCAGTCGATTTATCTTATCGGAGCTTGAATGTTCACCTGGTGCCAGACCAAGATATGCTGCATAAGCATTGCCCTTTGCAAATCTTTTGAAATCTCCAGTCTCAACTATCAGAGATAATGCGACGTGTGTTTTAACACCAATAAAACAACCGAGTTTCTTTACCTTATCCGCATACTTTTCCTGTGCAGCTATTTCCTCGATGCGAGTGTCGTATTTTTCTATCTTGTCAGTCAATTCAAAATATGTGGCCATATACTCGTCAAGAGTTTCCTGGTATAAAGGTGGCAGTTTTATTGCTGTTAGCCAGTCTAAATGCATCTGCGTCCATTTTCCTTGAGGATAGTGGTATCCGTGACGAAGACAGAATGCGTTTATCTGTTGTTTTACTTTTTTCAGTGCAATCTTGTGGTCATCCCGCATTCGAAGGTATTCCTTTACGGAATCGTCATCTTCTGTAGGAATATATACAGGTTGATATCCTCCATACGACAGACACTGCGCAATCATTAATGCATCCCTAGTATCTGTTTTAATGCGGTTGCCTTGCTGCGTAAGCATCGTAATCGGAGCCAGAATTACACATTTAACACCTGCCGAAGTAAGCTGATTATATAAGGAATATCCTAAACATCCTGCTTCATATCCGCATTCAATGTCATAGGTATCGTAAGGATCAAGTTTCTGTTTCACTTTCTCTATAAACATCAATATGTTCTTATAATCCGGTGCGACCTGAATGTTGGCATAGATCCTGTCGTCAGCTCCGAACACAGGTTCCATTGCACATAGTGTGTAATTGGTGCTGTGGACATCCATTCCTATCTTTAGTATTCTATTCATAGTGACCTCCTTTGTATGTGGTAAATCCCATAGCTTTTGTTTGCAACTTTAAGCATATAGGTAAATCCACGTTGCTACAAACGTGAGGTCATTTCATATTATCTAAGCCCGGTTATATAGCCGGGCTTAATTACAGCTTGTCATCATCCTTCACCAGTTCTGAAATTGACTCGGCTAAAACGAATACATTTACAGTTTCAATTAGATCATTGATGGTTTTGAAACATGCACTAAAGTATTACCAGAAGCACCATCAATCAACGTAAGATAGGCTCATAATTAAATGGCGATTACAACAAAAATTATTAATTCATTGACAAAGCCGATGATATAATTAATTAAGTATTGTTCCATAGCACAAAATCATTACTTTAATTAAACAATAGAATAGATTGGTCGTAGATAATTATGAAAGTTGTTGAGTTTGGTTATAAAATTGATTTGCATATTCATTCCATTTGTTCTTCTACTAAGGACAAAGGCAAAGTTTCTTTCAATACAATTGAAAACATTGGAATTCTAGCAACAAAGCTTAATGACAATGGTGTTCAAATATGCGCTATAACAGACCATGATGCATTTGGATTCGATATGTACAAGGCTCTGAAGGCCTACGAAAAGGATGAAAAATGTTCTGTCATAAAAGTATTTCCCGGCGTTGAATTTACGGTAGAGTTTATTGGGGAGGAAGGCCCAAAGCCATTACATGTAATAGCGATTTTTAATGATGAAGATGAAACTAAGGTATCAAACATTGCAAATTGCTTGCAAGGTGAAGATGGGGAGATCGCTTATGACAGGAGTGGCGCCTTTTCGGAAGAAAAATTTCTCTCAATTTTAAGAAACATTGATCTGGACACTGTCCTCATTGTTCATCAAAAGAGCACATTGTCTTCGACTCATCCATATAAAAATGATGCAAAAACTGTTGGGACAGAAAGATTTCAGGAGTTTATTTACACTGACTATTTTGAGGCTTTCGAATTTAAAAACCGCAAAAATGAAGTGTTCAACAAGAATTTTTTGAAAGTTGAAGGTTTAACTGAAGATATAAGGTTTATTACCGGATCAGACTGTCATGATTGGCAGTATTATCCGAAAGAGACGGTTGGAGACAAAACAGATTTTATATATACATATGTGAAATGTTTGCCATGTTTCAGAGGACTAGTTATGGCAATAACGGATCACCGAAGAATAAAAACTGTTAACAGTTTCTTTAACCCTACCGAGATATATGTCAAAGACATACAAATTACTATAGATGGAGAGAGATACACCATACCTCTTTCTCGCGGTATAAATGTAATCATTGGAGACAATTCTATAGGCAAGTCTTTGTTGTTACATAAACTTACTGAATATAGAAAGCAGCAGGATAACTTGCTGGATAAGCACATAGTTAAGGGTTACGAACAATATCTGAAAAATCACAATATCAAAGTAGAAACATCTATTGGTGTTACAGAGGTATTTGCTTTTGACATGCAGGGCGAAATCAGGGATAAGTTTGAGCAAGGAAAAATCAAGTCTGACGATTTCTTGAAACCGTATTACCCACCAGCTATAAAAGCTGAAGCATATAAAGAAAAAATACAGAGAAAACTAAATACAATATATTCTTTCCTAGAGGAAAAATATGCATTAGATCTTCTTGAAACTCAACTAGGTCGATTTAAGATACTTGACGAAGATATAGAACAGGCTGAAAGTATATCTTTTGTAGGTTCAATGCCTAAAAACTATAAACGTGTAGAGGGCTATAGTAATGTCAACGGCGATCTCGCTAGTATTATTGAAAAAATGGAAACATTATCGGAAAACAAATGGCTTGAACATGATGACAAGAAACAACTTGAAACCTATATCAAACATCTTAAAAACATGTTGAAACGTTATGAAAAGAAAAAGAAATCGGCTGAAAGAGAAAATACGAAAATTGCCCTTTTCCAAAATGCCGTAGATAAATTCAAACAAAACTATCAGTCTTCTGTTTCAGATACACAGAAGAAACTTTCAACATACAATGAAAGTATAGATAAAACTGCAGAAGCAATAGTTGAAATCATTAAGCGCAGAAAGAAATCATCAGTTCCAGATTTCAGTATTGAAAAAGAAACTATACAGATACAAACAGAACGCGTACAAGATTATGAGTTTAACAGCAGACTGAAAATAACAGAAATCGATGAAGAGTATATAAAATCACTTTTCTCATCAGAGATGAAAAAAGATACAAGGATGTCAGTTTTGGAGATGAGTCAAGAGGAGTTAGCTGATCGCCTTCAATATTTTTCCGGTGCACCATCAGATGCTCTTAATGAGTTAAAAGAAAGAATACAGAAAAGAATAGCAGAGGATCTTGAGAGCAAGTATACAATAACACAAGCAGGAAAAGATCGAACGCAAGAACTCTCATCTGGTCTAGATGCTCAAATGTACTTTAATATCTTGTCTTATGAAACAAGTCATGACGGAATATATATTATTGATCAGCCAGAAGATAATATTTCACAAAAAGCTATCAGAGATTATCTTCTTGATCGTTTCAAAATCATGGGTGAACATCGACAGGTTTTGATGGTTACTCATAGACCACAGTTTATAGTAAATCTAGATGTTGATAACGTTATCTTTATTGGAAAAGACAATGAAAAGCTATTTGTTCAATCAGGCGCCTTGGAATACCGGGATGAAAATTACAATATCCTTGATATTATTTCAGAGAATATTGAAGGCGGATTAGATACATTAAGAAGGAGATGGAAACGATATGAAAAGAATTCTGCAATTTAAGAATACTGATAGTGGTTATGCCTGCTTTGAAAATGATGAGAATGTTTTTGAGATAGCAAAAGCGGACTTGCAATTTGATGTGAAAGCTTTCTTTCTAGCATTTTACAACGAGGACAAGGATTACGAGAACATCGAGTTAGAAAATTGTATTCCGGATGATAAAGACGGTAAGCGAGTATATGATTGTATCAACAGCTTAATAGGGCAAATCAAAGAAAAGCTTGCTGAATTAACACCAGAAGAAATCGAAGATATTTCCAAGCAGAATAGCGAAGAACCTGCCGATGATTCCAATTAAGTGACCTAAAGCCCTGGGGGTTCCCTGGGCGCTTGTGAATAAAAATCTGTAAAAGTTAAAAAGGTCTTCTTATGGTAAATTTAACCAAAGGAGGCCTTTACTATGGCTAAGAAAGACAAGGAACCCATACATCATGTACAGATGACCGAAGGAAAGAGACAGATCATCCCCCATGAATATTCCGCGCTCTGTTGAGCCAGGTGTCCGGCGAATGAGAGCCACCATTCCGTTTTAAACAGAGCCACTGTTCCGATTGAAGCGGAACAGCATGCCGTTCTATCGGAATCGGCATGCTGTTTTAGCGGAATTTGCATCTTATGACATGCATCAGAAAAAACAAAATTAAATAGAGACCACAACTCATCTTCGTTGATCCCAGTGCCGTAATACAAACCCTGTTTTAATTTCCAACCAGCCATATTAAAACTAAATCATACTTTTCGCAGTTAGTAGCATATTACGAAAGTTTATACGAATTCCCTCAACATCAGACTGATGCCCCCAGCTAATTCTTATAGCGCATTCGATCATATCATCAGGAATTCCCATAGCCTTAAGTACATAACTAGGGCTATAGTTCTTTGATGTGCATGCAGACCCATTAGATACCCCGCAGAATGATTTAGTGCTTATCATCAGAGCTTCCGACGCGACCCCTTGCAAAGCAACATTTATCGTTGAGTCAACGCAATAATTGGGGTCACCAATTATCTTATAATCTATCTTGGATTTCTCAAGCTCTTTAATAATAATTTCTTTGATGATTCTGTTATGCTCGCTATTTTGCTTGTATGACTTTGAAGCTAACGCACATGCCTCTCCACATCCAACAACTAATGCTACAGGCACAGTTCCTGGTCTAATTCCATTTTCTTGTTGTCCACCATAGAGAATTGGTCTTACGGGTAGTCTTTTGCCATTTAGTTTTCTTAAAACTAATACGCCAACTCCTTGTGGTCCGCCCATCTTATGAGCACTGAAGGATAACATGTTGTATTTTAGATGTTTTATTTCTTCAACAAGTTTTCCGCAACTCTGCGTAGCATCAATATGAAATAATACTTCTGATTTTTGTAATGCTTCACCAATCTCATCAACAGGTTGGATTATTCCTGTCTCGTTATTGACATGCATCACACTAACCAACAATGTATTGTCCTTAACCCTATCTAAGACATCTCTCGCTTTTACTCTTCCTGAAGTATCCGGAAACACAATGTCAACTTCAAACCCTTTGCTAGACATTTGTTTAACAGTCTCTAATACCGCTTTGTGTTCTATGGCTGTTGTAATTATGTGATTTCTGCCAGATTCTTGAGCATAATCCGATAGTCCCTGAATGGCTATATTATTACTCTCAGTAGCACCACTAGTGAAATAGATTTCCGTAGAATCAACAGACAAAAGATTTGCCACTTGTTTACGTGCGTCTTCGACTACTGCACGTGCATTTTCGCCATATGTATGTGTGCGACTGTCTGGATTGCCAATCGTATGCTTATAAATCTCAAACATCTTGTTTATCACTTCGTCAGCTATCGGGGCCGATGCATTATAATCCAAATACACAGACATATAGTTACCTCATAATCGCAAGATTAACAAGATCATCGATTGATTTAATAAAACCTGTTCCACAAAGGTGAGCAATTCCCCGTTCAAGATTAAGACGAAAATACTTTGATAGCGTATCTTCATCCGTAGACAAGTTCATTTTAATACACCAGGCTTTAACTAATGCTTCATATAATTCGTAATACTCACCAGCAAAAGTCATCCATGTCATCTCTAAGTTACTATCCGAAACTAATGGAACGTCTGTAGGAATCGTATATTCGCTTAATGAATAGCACAAAGCCCAGCGGCAAAGAATATTCCAATTCTTGATTCCAGTTTTTCCCTTTAGCCTAGACAAGTGATCTTTTGCTTGTTGAGATACTCTAACTTGTTTAACTATCATATTAATTTCCCAATTGGTATCCTTTCTTGATAGATGTACTCTTTGTACCTTCATCATAGATCAACGTGTATTCATCACCCACGTTTTCTTTCATCATCTGATAATACTTTCCATCAACTTCTGAATCTGTCGAAAGTATTATTGTCTGTTGACTAGCAAAAGGAAAATACTTCTTTATTATTGTCTTCCTATGATGAGAATCCAATCGAGATAAAGGAGTATCAATAATTACTGGTAGTTTTTGTTTGGAGCAAATTGCAAGAGCCCATAAAACAGCAATTATCATAACCTGTTTTTCACCCGCAGAAAGAGATTCTCTCGGTACAATTTTATTATTATCAGAATAAAACGTGTATTCCAATTCCACAGGATCCATTGTTATGTGATCTATAAGACTTTTTTTACTAGCTAGCTTTTTATAGCAATTTGTTATGGTTGTTCCAAGAACTTCTGCTTTTCGTTTTTGTAATTCAACCATATATTTGTCTATTACTTTAATTATCATTTCGGAATAAGCAGTCGTTCTAGATAATCCATCATGATACTCAGCACTGTCCAAATACGATTCTAAAGCTTTATTGAAATCGTTCGATATTTCTTTGTATTTGTTTTCAATCACGTGAATTTCGTTCTCAATTTCAGCAATTCTTACTTGATCATTGATTACCAGCGATTCAACGTTTTTTATCTCTTTGCTTATATTATTAAGTTCCTGGTTATTGATATCTAAGTTCAGATAGCTATCAAGCTCACCTATAGCTTTTTCCAATTCAGTTTTTCGCGATATTATCCCCTTAACATCATTTACTGAGTTTTCAATTTGCTTTTCGGTCAATATTGTTAATTGATACAATGAGTGATCTGACAATGCGTATATCTGTTCGGTATGTTTCGCTGCCACTGTTTTTTTTATATAATCTATAAACTCCGAACTAACTTTGGCATTTTCTGTGTTTTTGCCAGAGAATGACTTCTGAAGTAACTCTAGTTGTCCAATAGATTTCTGTAATATTTGTTCTTCATTCTCTGCTTCTGCATAATTCTTTATATCAACTAACAAATCCTCAACCAACCTGAAAGGTAGATCTCCACTAGCATATTCAACAAGTCTACTGTTAACTAACTGAAGTTCAGATGAACAATCGCTTTTCTTTTGGATTGTTTCTTGCCGCTTTTCAGAAGCTCTTCCACCTCGAGAAGAATACAACTGCATTAATGATTCGAGTTTACTCTTATTTGAATTTACTTCTATTTGAATGCTGTCTCTCTTTATAAGCAACTCATCAAGTTCAGCTTTTAACTCATCGCGTTTCTTCCTTATTTCAATAAGAGACTTATTCGTATCGTCTCCATTGTCTTCTCTGTTTATTCGTCTTAGATTTCGGATTACATCATTCTTCAAGACATCAAGAACAGAAATTCCTAACATCGATCTTATTGCTTTTTTAAGTTGTTCATTTGTATTATCAACTGCTAATTCAGAAATTTTCTCACCATCAAAAATGAACAAATTAGATAAAGCACTTGGCAATATGTTTTCAACAAACATTTGCCAGTTATTTGTCAGGAATTCACTAAATGTACCATCCTTATATACTGCTAGTGATTCGTTTATTCTTTTAGAAAAACCTTCCCACTCTCTAACTATTCGATATTCTTCTTTTAAATCACCATTCCGAATGTCAAACAGTAATTCAATTCGACATAAACTGTCAATTGCATCTCTATTTACATATGATCTTAAATACTGAGTATATGTTTTATACTCACTCTCTATATATGCAAATGAGTTAGGTCCATATAACGCTAACAGAATGGCTTCGAGGAAAGTAGTCTTTCCTCTGCCGTTCATGCCTCCGATCAATACGATCGGTTTCTTACCTTCAAAAACAAACTCATTGTCACCAGCATATACGCCAAAATTGTGTAGTTTTAAATTCTTAATTATCATAGAAATTAATCCTGATCCTCTCCATCGTTATATTCCTCTTCTGAAGGTTCATAATCCAGGAACTTCTCGTTATATTTACCACCATTTTCTTTTTTTCGAACCATAGTATTTGTATAGAATAAAGTTGCATCTTCCTCATCTCTGTAATACGTTTTTGTTATTACAGCATCAACTTCGTCTAAGATACCTTTTCTTTGATTGAGTCCAGATGCCTTATTTTCAATATCAATAAGTGAATAAGCAGCTTCGAATAACAATTGCTCATCAGGGTATAATTCGCTACATACTTCCTTTAATAATTCCCATTCACTTTCTCCAAAGTTCTCATAATGCAACCATTCAGTATCATCAAAATCTTTGTCGAATACCTTTTTATATATCTTAGGCAATGAATCATCAAATTCGTGATTCTCATTAACCCAAATTCTTCTAATGGCCCTCAGTTCTTCTATCCGTATCAATTCAAGATTCTTAAACTCTTCAGGTCCGGTTTCATTTATGTTTTTTTGAATGGTTAACAATCTTTCAAGCCATAGATCACGTGTCTCTTTGGTATAAGGTCCATGAAAAAGTTTTCCATAATTGCCTTGTATGGATCCATTTTTTCTTCTGAAACTACGACGTTCACGGTCACCTTCTTCGTTGCCAAATTCGTTCCTAAAGTCTAAAAGCGCAGTCATCCACTCTTTCTCTTGATCATTTGCTATCATAGCTTCCATAGATTTGTCTTTATCAACCATTGTACAAACCCAACAGCCAAATCTGCTCTTACCACATGATGCTGTAGACTTATCAACCTGAAGCGGACACTCATTATCTGCTGTTGCACCTCTATACATTGTCATCAAATCCATGTTGGAATAACCCCACGGATTCTTATATTGTAGAAGAAACGACCATACGTCATCATCAGACCAATCTTCCATAGGTGAAAAGACAAGTTCATTTGCAAGCGTAGGATTAGGACTCAACAATTCTCTTACCCTTTTCTTTTCTAGTTTTGTCATAGTCCTATTGCGTCGAGCACTTTCTTGTTTTCTTGTACCAAGAACGAGTATTACTTCTCCATGCTCAGCTATTTTCTCTTTTATAAATTTATTCACCGGTTGAATCTTCAGTCTATCTGTGCACCAACGATATTTCATTCTTGGAAACGGATATCCTCTTCCTATTAAGTTAACCCAAAAAGTATTATTGTATTCTGGTGTTAATTGAACTGGTATAAAGGGAAGATTATTGGCTTTGCTTTCCTTTTTCATGTAATCTAAAGATGTAGATACCCATTTTGATACTATTGGTGACTCAACCAGTGTATCTGTATTCATGATATACACCTGTTTTTTCCTTTTATTATAAGGAAGTTGACTGAGTGCCATCCATACTAGTTGTACTGCTGCTGTACTATCCTTACCTCCTGAATAGCCAATCATCCATGGAATATTATCGCACAGATAGAGGTTCTGAATAGTCTCTAAAAGATTGTTAATTAGTTCTTTTGATATAGCCATATTATTACCTGCTTTTTAGTTATCTATTTCTAATTCTGCTTGCGTTTCTTCGGTATTTAGCGGTAATCCTATTTTTTTCTTTATTTCATTCGAAATAAGAATTACTGCTTTTTTGTTAGTAAGAATCCTTCCATTCTTTCCGACAGCTCTCATCTTCCATGAAGATGCACTCCTATTCCAGTTAATCTTTTCTATTTTTGATACTATATCTTCCATTCTTTTTTGGTCATCACGCATACAGCTACCAATACGCCCAAAAGCTTGAATTACAACATTCTGAGTAGCTATATACTTTTCTCTTAAATCAACCTTTGATATTTCATGATTTGTCAATTCTTTCCAAGGTCGCATGTGTTCTGCAACTATTGACCAAAATCTAATCAAATAATCCTCATAATCATTTGGATCTGATCTACCAACAATAACTTTGTTTGCTGAGTAGAACGAATTAAGTGTAAACAAACTGGATGAATACTTTCCAAGTATATCTTTCTCTTTATCTGTATAAGTATTTAGAAAGTCTATTTTACTTACAACATTTCTTGTTATGACAGCATAATCATCTCTAGCATCGTATAATTCTGAAATCGAATTGGATGTTTTTACTGCATGCTTATTCAAATCTGTAAACATCTGTTGGCTTCGACTAAGTCCTTCGTCACCAAAGAAAACCACCGAAATCGTTTCAGTTCCTATACTATCGTCTTCTTCTAAAGCTGCAATAATTGCTGCTTTTCTGTGTTGTCCATCATTAATCAGAAAACGTGCATCTAAGGATATTTCCAAAATACCAACACTATCATAATTTGATGGTTTGAATTCATACTTCCCATCTATTGAAGCTGTTAATGCAGAAAAAACATAGCTATCCTTGTTTTCGATTATATAGTTTTTAATCTCAGGAATTCGATTCTCATTCAGCTTTCTTTGAGCTCTGTATTCCGGTAATACATATTCGGCATCCTCGATAAACAAACGGCTTAGCATATTCAGTGGAATCATACCAATATAGTATTCTTTTCCAGCTTGCACTCCTCTTACCACAGGAAAACTATAAGATAAATTCATAAAGCACCTCAATAAAAAAACACTACTTAAGTAGTATACTTAAGTAGTGTTTTTGTGTCAAGGTTGTTTTTAATTACTCTTTCTCTAATTCATCGATAATTCCGCCAAATAGGTCCGACAAATCTTTTTTTTCTCCTGAGATAGCCGGAGCTTGTGCTTTAACATAATCTATTATTTTATCAGCGTCAG
>OCTW011576394.1_pt1 | contig 10947 bp, 11 predicted proteins | sample 1539671 | NCBI WGS metagenome assembly OCTW01 (sample SAMN02144230, study PRJEB22623) | gut metagenome | biome: sheep rumen | host: Ovis aries | place: New Zealand | reverse complement strand
AATATCCCCGGCGTAAAGAGAATCCGCTTCTTCATGACCTTCGGCCAGAGCTATCTGACCCATATGAAGTGTCTGGAGAATGTGGGCATGCTGTCCACCACACCGGTGCTGTTTGAGGGCCATGAGATTGTGCCCATCAAGTTCCTGAAGGCCCTTCTTCCGGACCCGGCAAGTCTTGGTCCCCGGACAAAGGGAAAGACCAACATCGGCTGCATCTTCACCGGCAAAAAGGACGGGAAGGACAAGACCTGGTATATCTACAATGTCTGCGACCACGAGGAGTGCTTCCGGGAGGTCGGCAGCCAGGCCATCAGCTATACCACCGGCGTTCCGGCCATGTGCGGCGCCCTGATGCTCCTTACTGGCAAATGGGACAAGAAGGGTGTTCACACCGTGGAAGAATTTGATCCGGATCCCTTCCTGGACGCTCTGGACAGATACGGACTTCCGAGAAGCATCTGTGAGACCCCGGCGCTGGTGGAGTAAGCTGCGCGAAAATGTGGAAAACGCCGCGCTTTATGTGGATAACACGGTAAAGCGGGGCTGTCGAGGTTTTAGAAATGACGGAACGAATCATCGAATTGAGAGCGCCCTTCGGGGCGCTCTTTGGAAAAACGCCGGGGGAGGCCTTCGGGTCTCTTCCGACCCCCTGCTATATTCTGGATGAGGGGCAGCTTAAAAGAAACGGGGAGATACTCGCCAGGGTGGAAAATGCAACCGGCTGCCGGATCCTTCTGGCGCAGAAGGCATTTTCCAACTATGACCTGTATCCGGTGCTGGCAGAATATCTTTCCGGCACCGAGGCCAGCGGCCTCTTTGAGGCGAGACTGGGCAAAGAGAAGATGCCCGGGGGCGAGGTCCATGTATTCTGCGGCGCCTACAGAGAGGAGGAGTTTTCGGAGCTTCTCCGGTATGCGGACCATATCGTGTTCAACTCCGTAAGGCAGCTGGAGAAGTTCGGTCCCCGGGCAAAGGCCGCCGGAAAGAGCCTGGGGCTTCGGATTAATCCGGAGTGCTCCACCCAGGAAGGCCATGAAATCTATGATCCCTGCGCGCCGGGAAGCCGTCTGGGCGTGACGAGAGAACAGTGGGATCAGCAGATGCGGCCGGAGATTCTTGAGCTTCTTGACGGACTCCACTTTCACACCCTCTGCGAGCAGGATTCCGATGACCTGGAGAAGACGCTCCGGGCGGTGGAGGAGAAGTTCGGGGATATTCTTCCCGGCATGAAGTGGCTCAATATGGGGGGCGGCCACCACATCACCCGGCCGGGATATGACATCGGTCTGCTGGAAAAGTGTATTATCTATGCCCGGGATACCTGGAAGCTGCAGGTATATCTGGAGCCGGGGGAGGCCTGCGCGCTGAATGCGGGATTTCTGGCATCCAGGGTTCTGGATGTGACGGAGAATGGCGGGGTAAAAAATGCCATTCTTGACACCAGCGCTGCCTGCCACATGCCGGACGTGCTGGAGATGCCCTATCACCCGCCCTTGTTTGGGGAGCAGGATGTCGAAGGGGCGCCCTATGTGTACCGGCTGGGCGGTCCCACCTGTCTGTCCGGGGATGTGATTGGGGATTTCGGCTTTGCCGCACCCCTGGAGGAAGGGAATCTTCTGCTCTTCGGCGACATGGCGATCTATACCACCTGTAAGAACAATACTTTTAACGGGATGCCTCTGCCGGCAATTTATGTGCGGCGGGAGAATGGAACAACAGAGCGGATCGCAGCGTTTGGCTATGAGGATTTCAGGAGAAGACTCGGCGGAGAATAGCGGTCTTTCGGGCGGTATCCCGCATGCCGGGGCTGTTTTAGAAATACTAAAGAAAACGGTAAGGGTTTCGGACAGGACTTTGCAGGGGACATATGTTATGATGTTCCGGTAATAATCGGAGAATTCTGCATACATTGCTGACCGGAGGTTTTTGATTTGAGATTACGGAAAAGAATAACCTGTGCTGTTTCTGCCCTGCTTTTTGCCGCCTGCCTTACCATGTTCCCGGCGGGACATATGACGGCCTTCGCCGGCCCGGTGGCCGAAGGTCCGGGCGCGGAGTCGGCTCCCATTCTCGGCGGCGCTGAGCTGAGACTTCTTGCCGGAAAGGAAGGAAGCTCGATGATGACGGCGGTGATAAGAACCGTCTCGGGCGACGTGATCGTAGTGGACGGCGGAAGAGCATGGGATAAGGACCATCTGCTGGAGGTTCTGGGAGAGTATGGAAATCATGTATCCCTGTGGCTTGTAACCCATCCCCACGATGACCATGTGGGAGCGCTGACGGAGATTCTGAATACCCAGCCCTGTCCGGTGCAGATTGACCGGATCGCCTACTCCTTCCTGCCCAATGAGATGTATGCGATGGGGGAGCATCAGAACCGGATGAGTGACCTGACAAACTTCCAGGCAGCCCTGACCAATGCCGTGCCCACAAGCCTTATGACGCCGCTTTATGCCGGACAGCAGTTTGCGGCGGGGGATGCGGTAGTGACCGTCCTCAATGAGCCCTTCTACTGCGACAGGGCAACCTTTAATAACAGTTCCGTGGCGTACCGCATCGATGTGGGCGGAAAGAGAATGCTGTTTCTGGGCGATATGGGCGTCGAAGCCGGCAATAACCTGATTGCGCAGGCGGGAACAGAGGCGCTGAAGGCGGATATTCTGCAGCTGTCCCACCACGGCAACGGCAACGACAATGCGGGATGGGCGGTATATTCGGCGGCATCCCCGGAAATCTGTCTCTGGCCCACGGCTCCGTTTATCTGGAACAGTTCGGATCTCGGCGCCCAGGCCCTCTGCTGGATGCTGGACGGACTCGGTGTAAAGCGTCACCTGGTGACGGCCTTCGGGGACCAGGTGCTCCGATAAGGACAGAAAGGCACGGATAATGAACGGACTGCTGAAGAAAACCGTGGAACTGGCCAAAACCGGAAGCGGCGACGGATATGAGGACTTCTACATCCTGACGGTGGACAATACCTACGGAAAGATACGGCTTTACGGCCTTCCCGACGAGGAGAGCGAGGCGGTTCTGGCGGATGTCTACACCGCCCTCTACCGGCATGTTCATGATCTTCCTCTGGAGGAAGAGATGCTGGATGCCATGATGGAGGCAGAGGTGCAGAAGGCCCTGGAAAAACGGCTTGGCGAAGTGCCGGAGAAGGCGCCGATGATCGGAGACCCGGTAAAGCTGGCGGAGGAGCGGGCTGCCGGCGTATGGATCCGGGTGGAGAACCGTACGGGTCTGTACAGTGACCGCCATGCAGCGGAAAAGATGTCATGGTACAATTACGCGGCGATGGGAATCCGGGTACTTCTGGCACTGCTCAGCCTCCTCCTGATCGCGGCCGTATTCTATATGCTGTGGCGCTATATGGTGCGCTGAATTTATGAAGAATAAACAATCTTTGCAGGAAGAACTGCGGGCATACGCAGAAAGCGGCATGTACCCCTTTCATATGCCCGGTCATAAGAGAAACGGAAAATGGGCGGAAGGTTTTTCCAGCCCATTTTCTGTGGATATTACGGAAATCGAGGGATTTGACAATCTCCATCACGCGGAGGGAATTCTGCGGGATGCCATGGAGAATGCGGCAGAGATTTACGGCGCGGAGCGAACCTGGTTTCTGGTAAATGGCTCCACCGCCGGAATTCTTGCGGCCATCTCGGCGGCGGCCCTCCCGGGGGAGCGGATTCTCATGGCGGAAAACAGTCACCGGTCCGCCTTTCACGGACTGGCGCTGCGGGGGCTTTCCCCGGTGTTTCTGCCCGTACCCCTGCTTCCGGAATACGGGATTGCCGGCAGGGTCTGTCCGGAGGATGTGGAGAGAATCCTTTCGGAGGACGCCGGCAGGGAAGAAAGAAAAATCCGGGCCGTGTATCTGACCTCTCCCACCTATGAGGGGGTGCTGTCGGATATTCGCCGGATTGCGGAGATTTCACACAGCCATGGGATCCCTCTGCTTGTGGATGAGGCCCACGGGGCCCATCTGCCCTTCGGAACAGGATTCGGAGAGAGTGCCATAGCCTGCGGCGCGGATATCGCGGTGCAGAGCGTGCACAAGACGCTGCCGTCCCTCACCCAGACGGCGGTGCTCCATCTGGGGCGGGGCGGGGAGAAGTATTTTTCGCCGGAGACGCTTACGCGGTGGCTTAAAGTGTATGAGTCCTCCAGCCCTTCCTATATTCTGATGGCCTCCATTGACGCCTGCATCCGCTTTATGGGAAGCGGCGAAGGAAAGAAGGCCATGGAGGCGTATGAAAAGAATCTTGGTGCGCTCCGGGGGAGACTGGGGGAGCTTACGCATATCCGTCTTCTTTCCGGCGAGGGTCAAGATCCCTCTAAACTGGTGCTGTTTCCGGATAAGCGCACCGGGTTGACCGGAAAGGGTCTTGCGGACCTGCTGCGGTCGCGGTATTATCTTGAGACAGAGATGGCCGCCCGGGATTATCTCATCGCCATGACCACCCTGATGGACACGGAGGAGGGCATGCACCGCCTTGCGGAAGCGCTCGTTGAGATCGACGCAGGACTTTGCGCAGTATCGGAGGATGGAAGAAGGGCGCCGGTGCAGGTGCCGGCCGTGTCGGAGAATGAGCATGCCATGGAGCTTGCCCGTGCCTGGAATATGCCGAAGGAGTATGTTTCTGCGGACCGGGCAGCAGGACGGATCTGCGGAGATTTTGTGATGCTGTACCCGCCGGGGGTGCCGATGCTTCTTCCGGGAGACCGGATAAAGAAAGCCCACGCAGAGAGCCTCCTGGAAAATGCGAAGCTGGGCCTTGGTCTGGAAGGGGTCCGGCAGGAGAAGGAGAACATCCTTCTGCCGGTTCTTGAGCGATAAGGCCGGAAAGTGGCAGCCGTGCTTGCACGAGCGGACAATTTCCGGCCAACGGACATCGAGCGGCTGTGCCGCGAGATGCCCGTTTCGCATCGGATGGGCATCTTTAGCCTGCCCATCCGATCGTGATGAGGTCCAGGTAAAGGAAGAAAAAGATGGGAAAGATATTTTATCTGATGGGAAAAAGTGCCGTGGGGAAGGATACCCTGTACAAGCGGCTTCTTGCGGACTGCCCGGAGCTTGGGACTGTGGTGCTCTATACGACCCGCCCCATGCGGGAGGGGGAGCAGGAGGGCCGGGAGTATCATTTTACCGACGAGGCTGAGTTGGCAGACTTTGCGGCCGCCGGAAAGGTGATCGAATCCCGCACCTACGAGACCGTGGCCGGTCCCTGGACCTATGCGACGGTGGATGACGGCAGCATGGACCGGGAGGAAAACCTTCTCATGATCGGTACGTTGGAGTCCTATCTGGCCCTGCGGACCTACTTCGGCAGCGACCGGCTGATTCCCCTCTATGTGGAGGCCGATGACGGCGACCGTCTGGAGCGGTCCCTGAAGAGGGAGCGGAAGCAGGAGCATCCCCGCTATGCGGAGGTCTGCAGACGGTTTCTCGCCGACGAAGAAGATTTCTCCGAGGAGAACCTGGCAGAGGCGGGAATTGCCCGCAGATACCGCAACGAGAACCTTGAAGATTGTCTGGCCGCATTGGAAAATACCGTCAGATATGGTATAATTTAAAGATACTTAAACTACGGCATTCTGAAAGGAGACTCTATGGCAGGATTTCAGGACATTCTCGGACATGAGCTGGTCAGAGACCATCTCCAGAAGGCAATCCGGTACCGGAGAATTTCCCACGCTTATATTCTGTCGGGAGAGCGGGGAATCGGCAAGAAGACCATGGCGAGAGCATTTGCCATGACGCTGTTCTGCGAGAAGGGCGGCGAGAATCCCTGCATGGAATGTCACGCCTGCAAGCAGCTGCTCTCGGAGAATCATCCGGACGTCATCTGGGTGACCCATGAGAAGCCCGCCTCCATCGGTGTGGACGATATCCGGGAACAGGTGAACAATACCATCGGCATTAAACCATACAGCAGTGCATGGAAGCTCTATATTATTGACGAGGCGGAGAAGATGACGGTCCAGGCGCAGAACGCCCTCTTAAAGACCATCGAGGAACCGCCGGAATACGCGATTATCATGCTGCTGACCACAAACCAGGAGCTGTTTCTGCCCACCATCCTGTCCCGGTGCATTCAGCTGAAGCTGTGGCCGCTGCAGGATCAGCTGGTCAGCGACTATCTGGTGCGCAAGTTCGGCGTGGCCCAGGACAGGGCGGACGTGTACGCGGCCTTTTCCCGGGGAATTCTGGGGCGGGCCCTGGATATTGCGGCCTCGGACGCCTTCGGCGATATGATCCGGGATATCCTGAATATCCTGAAGGGAATCCACCAGATGGATACGGGGCAGATGCTGGACTGCGTCCGGCACCTGGTGAGTGATTATCCGAACCTGCAGGAGGTTCTGGACCTGATGCAGCTCTGGTACCGGGATGTCCTGATGTTCAAGGTGACGAAGGATATGAACGGCCTGACCTTCAAGAGTGAATACTCGGCGGTCAGCCGGATCTGTTCCCAGTCGTCCTACCAGGGACTTGAGCAGGTCCTGGAGGCCATCGACAAGGCGAAGGTGCGCCTGATGGCCAATGTCAACAAGGAGCTTACGCTTGAGCTGATGTTAATGACAATGAAGGAATCCTGAAGGATTCCCCTGAAGTCGCTCTAAGCCGCGACGGGCTCCCTCGATCTTTGATCGAGGGCAGAAATGAAGGAGAATTGATTCAATGATAAAGGTAATCGGAGTCCGGTTCCGCAGTGCGGGAAAGATTTACTATTTCTCGCCGGGGGAGCTGGAGATTAAGACCGGGGACCGGGTGATTGTGGAGACCGCCCGGGGCATCGAGTACGGTAAGGTGGTGCTCGGAAACCGGGAGGTGGAGGAAGAGAAGGTGATTCCCCCGCTGAAGCAGGTCATCCGCATGGCGACGCCGGCGGATGAGGAGATTCAGAAGAAGAACCGGGAGAAGGCGAAGGAGGCCTACCGGATCTGCCAGGAGAAGATCGCGAAGCATGAGCTGGAGATGAAGCTCATCGACGTGGAGTATACCTTCGACAACAACAAGATCCTGTTCTATTTCACGGCGGACGGCCGCGTGGATTTCCGCGAGCTGGTGAAGGACCTGGCCGGCGTGTTCAAGACCAGAATCGAGCTTCGGCAGATCGGCGTCCGGGACGAGACCAAGATCCTGGGCGGCATCGGTTCCTGCGGACGGCCCCTGTGCTGCCATTCCTACCTGACCGAGTTTGTTCCGGTATCCATCAAGATGGCCAAGGAGCAGAACCTGTCCTTAAATCCCAGCAAGATTTCCGGCGTCTGCGGAAGACTCATGTGCTGCCTGAAGAATGAAGAGGACACCTATGAGTACCTGAACAGCAAGCTGCCGAATGTGGGCGACTTCGTGACGGCGGAGGATGGTACCAAGGGTCAGGTCCACAGCGTGAGCGTGCTCCGTCAGATGGTCAAGATTCTGGTAAATACCGATGACGACGAGAAGGAGATCCGGGAATATAAGATTTCCCAGCTGAAGTTCAAGCCGCGCCGGAAGAGGGACCGTCACAAGGACGGGGATCCGGAGCTCCGGCATCTGGAGGCCCTGGAGAAAAAAGAAGGAAAGTCCAAACTCAATGATAATTAAGGACGATGAGCGGGTCGACGACCTGCAGCGGAACGGCTACCGGATCATCCAGAAGAAGAAGGGATTCTGCTTCGGGATGGATGCAGTGCTGCTGTCGGGATTTGCCCGGGCCGATGCGGGGGAGAAGGTTCTGGACCTGGGAACGGGGACAGGCATTATTCCCATCCTGATGGAGGCAAAGACAGAGGGAGAGCATTTCACCGGACTGGAGATCCAGGAAGAGATGGCAGAGATGGCAGACCGGAGTGTCCGCCTCAATCACCTGGAGGAAAAAGTGAACATCGTCTGCGGAGATCTGAAGGAGGCGAGCCGGTTATTCGGCGCGGCCTCCTTTGATGTCGTGACCTCCAATCCGCCCTACATGAACGACAGCCATGGACTGAAGAACCCGGATATGCGGAAGGCCATCGCCCGCCATGAGGTGTGCTGCACGCTGGAGGACGTGGTGCGGGAGGCGGCATCGTGTCTTCGGCCCGGCGGGCGGTTCTATATGGTGCACCGGCCCCACCGGCTGACGGAGATTATCACGGCCCTCACGGCCCATAAGCTGGAGCCGAAGCGGATGAAGTTTGTCCACCCCTATATCGACCGGGAGGCCAATATGGTGCTCATCGAGGCGGTCCGGGGCGGAAAGCCGATGGTGAAGCTGGAAAAGCCCATCATCGTGTATAAGGAGCCGGGAGTTTATACGGACGAGATTTATGATATCTACGGATACTAAAGGGGAGAATGACATGGCGGGAAAACTGTTTCTGTGCGCGACGCCCATCGGCAATCTGGAGGACATCACGTACCGGGTGCTCCGGACGCTTAAGGAAGCGGACCTGATTGCGGCGGAGGATACCCGGCATACGCTGGGCCTGCTGAATCATTTTGAGATTAAGACGCCCATGACCAGCTATCATGAGTACAATAAGGTGGATAAAGCCCGCGTCCTTGTGGATAAGATGCGGGAAGGCACAAATATCGCCCTGGTGACGGATGCGGGAACGCCGGGCATCTCGGACCCCGGGGAAGAGCTGGTGAGACAGTGCTATGAGGCCGGCATCGAGGTGACCTCCCTGCCGGGTCCGGCAGCCTGCATCACGGCGCTTACCATGTCGGGACTGCCGACCAGAAGGTTCTGCTTTGAGGCATTTCTGCCCGCCGAGAAGGCGGACCGGGCTGAGCGGGCAAGGATTCTTGAAGAACTCGCAAGGGAGACGAGAACCATCGTCCTCTATGAGGCGCCCCACCACCTGAAAAAGACCCTGGAGGACCTGTATGGTGCACTGGGAGACCGGAAGATTTCCTTCTGCCGGGAGCTGACCAAGCTGCATGAGACGGTGATGCAGACGACGCTCGGGGAAGCGCTGCAGTATTACCGGGAGAACGAGCCGCGGGGCGAGTATGTTCTGGTGATTGCGGGAAAAAGCATCGAGGAGGTCCGGCAGGAAGCCGCCGCGGTCTGGGAGAGCATGAATATCCCGGAGCATATGGAGTACTATCTGCAGCAGGGGACAGAGAAAAAGGAAGCCATGAAGCGGGTGGCGAAGGACCGCGGGATATCGAAGCGGGAGGTATACGCCGCGCTGCTGGAAGAATAAAACGGATAAAAAAAATGAGGTCTGTCACGGTGGTGTGCTACCCGTCAAGAGGACAGTGAATTATTAAAAAGTTTCGTACCGCCAGTCGAGCAATCGGCTGGCGGTATTCTTATGCAGCCGCATAATAGTTCTCATGGTATTCGACAGGAGTCATCAAGTGAAGCTTCCTCTGTATACGTTCCGTGTTGTAGTAGTAGATGTAGGACTCTATTGCGTTAATCAGATCCGTTTTTGAAGTAAAGCGTCTTCCGTAGTACGTTTCACGTTTCAGGATACCCCAGAACCCCTCCATCGGACCATTGTCAATGCAGTGAGCCACTCTGGACATGCTCTGCTTCATATGGTGTTTCTTAAGCCTTGCAAAGAACTGCTTGCTAGTGTACTGAAATCCTCTGTCACTATGGAACAATGGATGGGCGTCTGGCTCAAGGGCTACAGCCTCATCAAAAGTATTCATGACAAGAGGATTATCGTTGTGATCACCGATTATAAAAGCAACGATCCTACGGTCATAAAGATCCAGGATGGCACTTAAGTATACTTTGTGAACTTCCATACCGATGTAATACTTGAACTCCGTCACATCCGTTAGCCACTTCTCATTCGGAGCATCCGCATGGAAATCCCGGTTCAGATAGTTCCTTGCGATATGTGCCGGATCATTGCTGCTTCTGGTGCAGCTCTTCGGCTTCCATTTGATCGTGGACTGGATGTGTTCTTTCCGGCAGATCCTTAAGACTCGTTTGTCATTGACATCGATACCATACTTTTTATCCAGTTCATCCCTGATCCTACGATATCCCATATCCGGATGGGCTTCGTGGATGGCTTTGATCTTCTCTGAGATATCTTTGTTGTACCTCTCACTTAAGCTGACGGGATCCTTCAGCCAGCGATAATAGGCTCCGCGCGAGAGGTGCAGGTATTCACAGAGCCTCTGCACAGGATAGTGCCTTTCCTCAGATAGCTCCTTGATCGCCTGATATTTATAAAGGTTCCGAGTCAGAGATAGCGACCTTTCATCTCTAACTCTCTGACTTTTTTTAGCAGGTCATTCTCCATCTGCAGGTCACGATTCCTGCGCTCCAGATCCGCAATCTTATCCCGCATCTCCTCTTCATAGGTTCTTGCGGGCTGTGTTCCCGCACGGCGGCCACGGCGGTCTTCCAGACCTGCGGATCCCATCTCTTCGTACCGCTTCACCCAGTTGCGGACCTGCTGATAGGAACAGTTGTATTTTACTGCCATTGCTCCATAGTTCTTATCATTGGCAAGGCAATCCCTTACGATCTCAAGGCGTTCTTTCGACGTTGTCTTTCTGGCTTTCCTCATGTAGCTACCTCCACCGCTTCCACGGCATTTGATCTCTCCATGAGTATTATACACCTCAACCCATTTTAGCAACTGTGAATCTGAACGAAGGCCGAAACGTTTAGCAATCTCCATCCCGGTTCCTTCACCATTCAGATAGGCAGTTATTGCTTCAAGTTTTACTTTGGCTGAATAACATCGATTGTTCTTTTGCTCTAATAATCCGGAGGGGCCTTCGTTCTGGTAAATGTTTATCCACCTTCGGACAGGAGAAGTTGTTTTTCCTGATATACCGGCAAGTCTGGCTGCTTCATAAATCCCTATCTCATCTCTGAGATACTTCTCTACCAACTCCACTTTTAGAACTGGATCGATCTTACTCTTTCTTGACATAAAAATACCCCCAAGTAGGTTTTATATTTCAGTGTCCTACTTGGGGGTAGCATATCA
>OCTW011607670.1_pt1 | contig 10948 bp, 6 predicted proteins | sample 1539671 | NCBI WGS metagenome assembly OCTW01 (sample SAMN02144230, study PRJEB22623) | gut metagenome | biome: sheep rumen | host: Ovis aries | place: New Zealand | reverse complement strand
TCGGCGAAGGAGAACGCCTCGAAGGTCTTGCGCGGGTCGCGCCCGGGCTTGGCGAGCTCCGCGACGATGTCGCGCAGCGTCGGGAGGCCGAGGTCTCCCTCCGCGTAGCGCGAGAGGTCGAGCCTCTTCGCGAGGGCGGGCTCGGCGAGGAGCTGCGGGACGGTGCGGCCGAGGTCGGCCGCCATGCGCTCCACGACGGCGTAGCGTTCCGGGTGGACGGCGGAGGCGTCGAGCGGGTTCTCGCCGCCCGCGATGCGGAGGAAGCCCGCGCTCTGCTCGAACGCCTTGGGGCCCATGCGCGGGACCTCCCTGAGCGCCTCGCGCGTCGCGAAGGGGCCGTGCTCGTCGCGGTAGCGGACGATGTTCTCCGCGAGCGACGGGCCGAGGCCCGAGACGCGGGCGAGGAGCTGCGGGGAGGCGGTGTTCACCTCGACGCCGACGGCGTTCACGCAGGAGAGGACGGTGTCGTCGAGCGCCTGGCGCAGGCGCGTCTGGTCGACGTCGTGCTGGTACTGGCCGACGCCGATCGTCTTGGGGTCGAGCTTCACGAGCTCGGCGAGCGGGTCCATCAGGCGGCGGCCGATCGAGACGGCGCCGCGGACGGTGACGTCCTTGTCGGGGAACTCGGCGCGGGCGACGTCGGAGGCGGAGTAGATCGACGCGCCGCTCTCGCTCACGGAGACGACGGCGACCTCGGGCGGGAGGCCGATCGAGCGGACGAACGCCTCGGCCTCGCGGCCGTAGGTGCCGTTGCCGACGGCGACGGCGAGCGCGCCGTGGCGGCGGACGAGATCGAGCAGGACGTCGGCGGCGTCGCGCCGCTCGGCGCCCGAGCGCGCGAGCTGGACGACGCAGTCCTCGAGCAGCTTGCCCTGCGCGTCGAGCGCGACGACCTTGCAGCCGGTGCGGATGCCGGGGTCGATCGCGACGACGGCCTTGCGCCCGAGCGGCGCGGCCATCAGCAGCTCGCGCAGGTTGGAGGCGAAGACGGCGATGGCCTCGTCGCTCGCCCGCGTGAACGCGCGGAGTCGCGCCTCGACCTCCATCGCGGGGGCGAGGAGGCGCGCGTAGGCCGAGTCGCACGCCTGCGCGACCTGGTCGGAGAGCGGGCCCTCGCCCGCGACGTAGCGGTCGCGGACGAGCGCCTGCGCGTCCTCCTTCGGCGGGCGGAGCGAGAGCGAGAGGAATCCCTCCTTCTCGCCGCGCAGCAGCGCGAGGAGGCGGTGCGAGGGGATGGAGCGCAGGGGCTCGGAGGCGTCGAAGTAGTCGCGGAACTTCGCGCCCTCCTCTTCCTTGCCGGGGACGACGGCGGAGGTCGCGGAGCCGGACTCGTCGAAGAGCGCGCGCAGCTCGGCGCGCAGGTCGGCGTCCTCGGCGACCTGCTCCGCGACGATGTCGCGCGCGCCGGCGAGCGCGGCCTCGGCGTCGGGGACCTCCTTCGCCTCGTCGACGTAGGGCGCGGCGAGCTCCTCGGGGGAGAGGGGCGACTCCTGGGCGAGCAGGTCGGCGGCGAGCGGGGCGAGGCCGCGTTCGCGGGCGACCTGGGCGCGCGTGCGGCGCTTGGGGCGGTAGGGCAGGTACACGTCCTCGAGGCGGGCGAGCGACTCGCAGGCCTCGACCTTCGCGCGGAGCTCGTCGGTAAGGAGGCCGCGCTCCTCGAGCGAGGCGAGGACGGCGGCGCGGCGGTCGTCGAGCGCGCGGAGGCGGTCGAGGGCGTCGCGCACCGCGGCGATCGCGACCTCGTCGAGCTCGCCGGTGGCCTCCTTGCGGTAGCGGGCGATGAAGGGGACGGTGGCGCCGCCCTCGAGGAGGGAGGCGACGGCGGAGACCTGGCCGGGGCGCAGGGAAAGGGAGGCGGCGACGGCGCCGCAGTGCGAGGGATTCATGCGGGCGTCCATTCTACCAGAAACGCCTTGGCATGGAAACTGCTAATTCGATGTCGGCGCGGCGGCGGCCGCGGAGGCGCGGACGAGGGAGCGGCGCTCGCGGAGGATGGGCGGGATGGTCGCAAGGTTGGCGACGACGTCCGAGAGCGGGAGCGAGAGCCAGACCGCCAGGAGCGGGCGGATCGGCAGGACGCGCGGCAGGATCCACACGCACGGAAGCAGCACGATCACCTGCCGCAGGAGCGAGAGCACGATCGCCGTCCGCGGGCGGCCGACCGCCTGGAAGTAGGTCGTTGCGGCGACGTTGAGGCCGATGCACCAGATCATGCAGTTGCCGATCCGCAGCGCGAAGGCGCCGGCGCGCGTCACCTCCGGCACGTCCGAGAAGCAGCTCGCGAGCGGGGTCGCGAGCAGCAGCTGGCAGAGGCACGCGGTCGCGACGCAGCACGTCGTGAGCGCGACCGCCAGGTCGAGCGAGCGCCGCACGCGCCCGAGGTTGCGGGCGCCCCAGTTGTAGCCGATGATCGGCGCGAAGCCCTGCTGGATGCCCATCGACGGGACGAAGAAGAGGAACGAGACGGTCATGAAGATGCCGAACGCGGCGACCTGGACCGTCCCCTCCGCCTGCGACGCGCTCCAGTGCGCGAAGGCGCGGTTGAGGGAGAAGTTGATCGTCGAGCCCGCGAACTGCATGAGGAACGGCGAGAGGCCGATCGCGAGGACGCGCGGTACGAGGTCGCGGTAGACGCGGACGTTGCGCAGCCGCAGCGCCACGACGGAGCGCCCGCCCGTGTAGTGCCGCAGCGCCGCGGCGCACGCGAGCCCCATCGCGATGTTTGTCGCCCACGCGGCGCCGGCGACGCCGAGCCCGAGGCCGGGCAGCGAGACGACGCGCAGGTCCACGCGCTCGAAGATGAAGAGCGGGTCGAGGACGAGGTTCGCGGCGGCGCCCACGACCATGCAGCGCATCGCGGCGACGGGCGAGCCCTCCGAGCGCATGCAGGCGGAGAGCCCGAAGGCCAGGTGCGCGAGGAAGTGGAAGAGGACGTTGATGCGCAGGTAGAGGCGCGCGGCGGCGATGGCGCCCTCCGTGACGCCGCCGCCCGCCATGGCGTGCAGGATCGGGTCGAGGAGGAGGAAGAGCGCGGGGGCGACGGTGGCGCCGAGCAGGAGCTTGAGGGCGACGCACTGGCCCAGCGCCCGCTCGGCGCGGAGGAGGTTCCTCTCGCCGAGCGAGATGGAGATGATCGTGCCGGAGCCGACGCCGATGAGCGGCCCGAAGGCGCCCATGACCATCATGACGGGGAAGGTGAGCGTGAGGCCGGCGATGGCGTCGCTGCCGCAGCCGTGGCCGATGTAGACGCGGTCGATGACGTTGTAGAGCGTGTTGAGCGTCATCGTGACGAGCGCCGGCCACGCGAACTTCCAGAGCAGCGGGAGGATCCTCCCGCCGCCGAGCTCGCGCAGGCGCGCGTCTTCCGCGTTTCCGCTCACGTGGCGCTACGAGCGCGTGTAGTTGGGCGCCTCGCGCGTGATGCGGATGTCGTGCGGGTGGGCCTCCTTGACGCCCGCGACGGAGACGCGGACGAACCGGCCCGTGTCGTGCAGCTCCTCGATCGAGCGCGCGCCGTTGTAGCCCAGCGACGAGCGCAGGCCGCCGCAGAACTGCGTCATGACCTTCTGCACGGTGCCCGCGTAGGGGATGATGCCCTCGATGCCCTCGGGGACGAGGTCCTTCATCTTGCGGTGGCTCTGGCCGTAGCGCTTGCGCGAGCCCTCGAAGGCCTGCATCGCCGCCATCGAGCCCATGCCGCGGTAGACGACGTACTGGCGCCCGTCCTGGATGATCTTCTCGCCCGGGCTCTCCTCCGTGCCCGCGAGGATCGAGCCGAGCATCACGGTCTCCGCGCCGGCGACGATCGCCTTCGGGACGTCGCCCGAGTAGCGGATGCCGCCATCGGCGATGCACGGGATCGAGCCCTGGAGGGCCTTCGCGACCTCGTAGACCGCGGTGATCTGCGGGACGCCGACGCCGCAGACGACGCGCGTCGTGCAGATCGAGCCGGGGCCGATGCCGACCTTGACGGCGTGCGCGCCGGCGTCGCGCAGCGCGACGGCGGCCTCGCCCGTGACGATGTTGCCGGCGATGATGTCGACGTCCGGGAGGTTCTTCGCGAGCCACGACACCATGTCGAGGATGCCCTTGGTGTGGCCGTGCGCGGAGTCGACGACGAGCACGTCCGCCCCCGCCTCGGCGAGGGCCTGCGCGCGCTCGAAGTCCTTGCCGCCGGAGATGGCGGCGGCCACGCGGAGGCGGTACTGCGCGTCGCGGTTGACCATCGGGAGGTTCTGCTCCACCAGGTCGCGCACGTCGGTGAAGGAGTAGAGCCCGACGAGCTTCCCGTCCCCGTCGACGAGCGGGAGCTTGCCCTTCTTGGCGCCGCGCATGATCTTGTAGGCCTCCTGGAGCGACGTGCCCTTCGGCGCGGTGATGGGGTCCTTCGTCATCACCTCCTCGACCTTCACGGAGGTGTCCTCGGCGTAGTCGATGTCCTTGGAGGTGAGGACGCCGACGACGCGGCCGGCGTCGTCGAGAATCGGGAAGCCGGAGAACTTGTAGCGCTTCTGCTCGCGCTCGGCGAGGATCTCGTCGAGCGTCTGGCCGGCGTGGAACGCGACGGGGGAGTGGATGAGGCCGTTAAGGTGGTGCTTCACCTGCGAGACCTGGTCGGCCTGCTGCTCGACGGTGAGGTTCTTGTGGATGACGCCGATGCCGCCCTGCATCGCCATCGCGACCGCCATCGGGGCCTCCGTGACGGTGTCCATCGCGGCGGAGAGGAAGGGGATGTTGATGCGGATGCGCGAGGTGAGGCGCGTGGAGAGGTCGGTCGAGTCGGGGAGGAAGTCGGCGTACTGGAGGACGAGGGACACGTCGTCGTAGGTCAGGCCCTCGAAGGGGAACTGGGCCATGAACTTCTCGAGGTATTCGTTTTGCTTCATTGCGGAATGCTCCTGCGCCCCTCCCGGGGCGGGGTGATGGTGTTGCCCGGCAATCCTACCACACCCCCCGCGCGCGAGGCAAGGGGGATTTTTGCGCCGGATTCCGCATCCCGTGCGTGGCGGCGGGCGGGCCGGGCGGGAGGCGGCGGAACGGCCCTACCGCGTCTCGCGGACCTGGGTCGTGGCGGGAGGGGGATCGGGGACCAGGAGCTTCATCCGGCCGCTCTCGACCGTGAAGCGCACGGCGCGGCCGGCGGCGACGAGCTCGCCGTCGAGCTGGATGGGGCGCCCCTCCGGCCGCTCGACCAGCAGGTCGTGGAAGGAGCGGTTGATCGCGCCCGGGAGGCTGCTCGTGCCGGTCGTGAAGACGGAGGCGATGTCCGCGAGCATCCGCGGGGCGTCGCGCCGGCGCCCGGCGACGAGCTCCATCTTTCCGTCGGACGGGTCGGAGCCCGGGTCGATGAGCGCGCCCCCGCCCCAGCCGGAGACGTTGCCGATCGTGAAGAGCAGCGGGTCCTCGATCGTGAAGGTCTCGGCGCCGTCCACGGTCACGGCGAGCGGCTGCGAGGCGTAGTCGAGCAGCGAGACCGCGCCCGCGAGCACGTAGGATCCGACGCCGCGCATCGGTAGCCGGTCGTAGGCGCGGACGAGCTCGGCGTCCCACGCGACGGAGGCGGAGACGAAGAACGGCGCGCCGTCCGCGTAGCCGACGTCCAGGTCGCGCAGGACGCCGCGCGCGAGCTGCGCGACGGACGCGGCCGGGTCGAGGTCCTGCCCGAAGTGGCGCGCGAGGCCGTTGCCGCTGCCGAGCGGGACGACGCCCATCGGGACGCCGGTGCCGACGAGCTCGCGGCCGATGGAGGAGACGGTGCCGTCCCCCCCGCACACGACGATGCAGTCGGCGCCGTCCGCGAGCGCGGCGCGCACCATCCGCGACGACTCCTCGCGCGAGGCGGGGAAGTACCAGGCGAGGTCCTCCGCGGCGTCCTTCCACTCCTTCGAGAACGCCTCCTCCACGCGGTGGAACCGGGAGGCGCCGGGACCCGAGCGGCGGTTGTAGAAGACGCGGACCTTGCGGAACGTCATTTCGCGGCGGCGGCCGCGGCGACCTGCGCGGCGACCCAGGGGTAGGTGCGCGCGATGCCGTCGCGCAGCGTGAAGCGCGGCGCCCAGCCGGTGGAGCGGATGCGCGCGGTGGAGAAGTTGCGGGAGGCGACGCCGACGGGGCCGTCGACGGGCTTCGCGACGATGCGCTTGCCGGCGACGTCCGCGATGGTCGCGAGGAGCTCGCGCACGGTGACGTACTCCTCCGTGCCGATGTTCGCGGGCTTGAAGTCGAGGTCGGAGTCCATGAGGTGGAGGATGCCGTCCACGAGGTCGTCCACGTAGATGAAGTTGCGGATCGCGGAGCCGTCGCCCCAGATCTCGACCTCGCCGCCGTCGGGCGCCTCGGCGACCTTGCGCGAAAGGGCGGCGGGGGCCTTCTCGCGGCCGCCGCGCCAGGTGCCCTCGGGGCCGTAGCAGTTCTGGAAGCGGGCGACGCGGACCTTCATCCCGGTGGCGCGCGCGTGGGCGAAGGCCATGCGCTCGGAGTAGAGCTTCTCCCAGCCGTAGTCGTTGTCGGGGGCGGCGGGGTAGGCGCCGTCCTCGTCGAGCTGCGGGTCGCCGGGCCTCATGTCGTGGTAGACGCAGACGGAGGAGGAGAAGAAGTAGCGCCCGACGCCTCGCGCGGCGGCCTCGTGGCACATGTTGGCGTTGATGAGCACGCTGTCGTGCATGATCTCCGCCGCGGCGCGGTGGATGAAGCCCATCCCGCCCATCTCGGCGGCGAGCTGGAACACGGCGTCGGGCGCGCCGCCGCCGGGGAGGGCGAGGGCGCGGGCGCAGTTCTCGCGCTCGCGCAGGTCGCCGAGGAGGAAGTCGTCGGCCGCGGTCGGGGAGAACTCGGGCCTCTTGCGGTCGGCGCCGCGGACCCACCAGCCGCGGCGCTTGAGCTCGCGCGCGAGATGGGAGCCGATGAAGCCGCCGGCGCCGCAGACGAGTGCTGTTTTCATGGAGACGGGAACGGAGGACGGGATTGGTGGAACGGACCGGATTCTACACGGAAGGGCTCGCGGCGGCAACCCCGGCGGGCGGGGCCTTCGCGGCGCGGCCCCCGCGGGCGCGGCGGGGGCGGGCCTCGATGCCGTAGCGGGCGGCGAGCTCGTCCGCGCCCGGGATCTGCGCGCGGTAGCGCAGCAGCATCCGCTCCAGCGCGCCGAGCTGCTTGGCCGACATCGTCCGGCGTGCGCCGAACTGCGCGGCGACGTCCGCGTAGAACTTCTTGTCGTCGTAGACGCGCCCGCCCTTGCGCGGCGCGGCCGGCGCGGCCCATTCGGTCACGCCCGCGAGCGCGGCCACGACGGCGGCGGCGCGCTCCGGGTCGACGGCCTCCTCGGCCTTCGGCTCGATGCCGAACTTCGCGCAGAGCGCCTCGAACTCGGCGGCCGGGACGCGGTCTCGCGCGTTGAGGAAGAGCTTCGGGATCCAGCCGGTCTGCTTGGCGCTGAGGGGGCGGCCGCGGCGCACCTGCTCGGCGAGGGACGAGGCGAAGCGCTCGTCGTCGGGCGCCGCGCCGTACCGGGCGAGGACGTCGAGCAGCGCGGCGGTGCGCTCGTCGGCGGCGGGCGAGGCGGCCTGGTCGAGGAGCCCGCCGAGCCCGGCGGCGCGGATCGCGCCCTCGGCGCCGGGCGCCTGCCCGCGGTAGCGCAGGAGCGTGCGGGCGAGCGCGAGGAACTGCGGCTCGGTGCAGCATTCGGCGGGGAACGAGGCGGGGCGCTCGAAGCGGAAGGGGGCGTCGGGGCGGCGGTCCTTCGCGCGCGGGCGCGGCTCGCCCATCACGTCGTAGGCGATGTCCTGGACGAACTTCCTGTCGTCGTAGGTGCGGGCGCCGGCCTTGTGGGGCGGCTCCCAGTCGCGGACGTCGCGGAAGGCCTCGAGGAGCGTCGCGACGGCGGCGGGGTCGGCCCAGTCCTTGGCGCGGCGGTTCCACTCCTCCAGCTCGCGCCAGAAGGCGCCGAGGAGGGCCTGCCAGTCGGACGCCGTGGCGGGGTCCTGCGCGTCGTCGAGCTTGCGCTCCATCTCGGCGGTGTAGCCCACGTCCATCATGTCGGGATAGTGGGCGACGAGCCAGTCGCACACGTTCGCGCCGAGCTCGGTCGGGGAGAGGACGCGGCGCTCGGAGGCGACGTACTTGCGGTCCTTGAGCGTCTTGACGGTGCTGGCGTAGGTGGAGGGGCGGCCGATGCCGCGCGCCTCCATCTCGCGGACGAGCGACGCCTCGTTGAAGCGCGGCGGCGGCTTGGTCTCCTTGCGCTCGGGCAGGACCGCGGCCGGGTCGAGCGCCTCGCCGGGCGCGAGCGGGGGGAGGGCGGCGAGCGCGTCGCTCGTCTCCTCGCCGTCCTTCGCCGCGTCCGCGGACTCGGCCTTGGCGACGCCCTCGGCGCCGCGCAGCGCGAGGAAGCCGGGGAAGACGAGGCGCGAGACGGAGGCGGTGAGCTCGGCGGCGGCGGGCGAGCCGGCCGGGAGGATCCCGGGCGCGGCGGTTGCGTCGACCGTGGCGGTCGTCACCTCGGAGACGGCGGGCGCCATCTGCGACGAGACGAAGCGCTCCCACACGAGGCGGTAGAGGCGCGCGAGGCCCTCGGCGTCGCGGCCGTCGGGCATCGCGGCGCGCTCGGGCGTCGCGGCGGGGTCGGTCGGGCGGATGCACTCGTGCGCCTCCTGCGCGCCCTTGCTGCGCGTGGCGTAGTTGTGCGGGTCGGCGAATTCCCCGCCGAACGCGCCCGCGACGTACGCCGCCGCGGCCTCGCGCGCCTCGGGCGCGATGTTCGTCGAGTCCGTTCGCATGTAGGTGATGAGTCCGGCCTCGTAGAGGTCCTGCGCGAGGCGCATCGTGCGGTCGGGCGAGAAGCCGAGCGCGTTCGAGGCGGCCTGCTGGAGCGTCGAGGTCGTGAAGGGCGGGCCGGGGCGCTTCTGCGCCTGCCGGGGCTCGACCGCGCGCACCGCGTAGGCGGCCGCGCCGAGGAAGGCCTCGGTGCGCTTCGCGGCGTCCTCGTCGCGCACGTCCGCCTTTTTCCCGTCGAGCTTGCGCAGGCGCACGGCGAAGGGTTCGCCGGCGCCCGGGCCGCGCTTGGCGAGCTTCACGGCGAACTCCCAGTAGGGCTGCGGGACGAACGCCCGCACCTCGCGCTCGCGGTCGCGCACGAGCCGCAGCGCGACGGACTGCACGCGCCCGGCGCTGGATCCGCCTCGGACGGCGCGCGCGACCTTGGGGGAGATGCGGAAGCCGAGGTAGCGGTCGATGCAGCGGCGCGCCTGCTGGGCGTCGACGCGCGCCTGGTCGATGTCGTGCGGGTTCGCGATCGCGGCCTTCACGGCGCGCGGCGTGATCTCGTGGTATTCGACGCGGCGGAAGGGCGGGCACTTGGCGCCGAGGCGGTGGCGCAGCTCCTCGCGCAGGTGCCAGGCGATCGCCTCCCCCTCGCGGTCGGGATCGCTCGCGAGGAAGATCTCGTCCGCCTGGCGCGCGGCGGAGGCGAGGCCGGCGACGACCTTCTCCTTCTCGGGCGGGACGACGTAGCCGGGGGTGAAGCGCAGCGCGCCGCCGGGCAGCTCCTCGCGCTTGATCCCCTCCTGGTGCTCCGGCAGGTCGCGGACGTGGCCGACCGAGGCCATGACCTTGTATCCGGGTCCGAGGATCCTGCCCACGGTGTGGGCCTTGGCGGGGGATTCGACGATGACGAGCTTGCTCATTCCGGGTTCTCCAGTTTGCGGCTACACGCGTATGCGCGGGCGGTTCCGCGCGCTCCTGCGTGCGCCGCATCACGTCTTGGTTAGCACCCCCCGCCCCGGGTGTCAAGGAAAAACCGGAACGCCTACCGCAGCGCGCGCGGATCGGGGAGGCGAAGCCCCCGGGCGAGCGCGGCGATGCGGCGCTCGTGCAGGTGCGTGAGCGCGATGGCGAGGGCGTCGGCCGAGTCCTCCTGGGGGAGGGCCGGCAGGCCGAACACGCTCTGCATCATGCGCTGCATCTGGTCTTTCGTGGCGGAGCCGGAGCCGGTGACGGCGCGCTTCACGCGGGCGGGCGGATACTCGTGCATCGGGAGGCCGCGGCGCGCGCAGGTCGCGACGACGACGCCGCGGGCGTGGCCGAGGATGAGCGAGGTCCGCGCGTTCTTGCAGAAGAAGATGCCCTCCATCGCGATCTCGTCGGGGCGGAACTCGTCCAGATAGGCCTCGAGCGCGTCGGCGATGCGGACGAGGCACTCGGGCAGCGTGCGGCGGGCTGGGTTGGGGATCGGGCGGCAGTCGACGAACCGGGGCGTCGCGCCGACGGCGTCGACGACCGCGAGGCCGGTGCAGCGCAGTGACGTGTCGATGCCGACGATGCGCACCCGCGTAGCCGGGTCGGGCACCGGTGCACCGGCGTCCGCGCCGCGCGTCGCGGATGCGCGCCCGGAAGGCCCGCGCGGCGCGGATGTGCTTCCGGAAGGCCCGCGCGGCGCGGATGTGCTTCCGGAAGGCCCGCGCGGCGCGGATGTGCTTCCGGAAGGCCCGCGCGGCGCGGATGCGCTCTGCAGAAGCGCACGCGACGGTGGGGCGGGGGAGGGGACCTCCCCGGCCGCCTGGGCCGCGCGCCGCGCCCGGTACTTCTCCACGAAGCTCGCGTCGAATCCTCTCATGCCTCGCCTTCTACCAAATCGCCGCCGGAATGTCCACCGCCCGACTTGCCGTCCCCGCCGTCCTCCTCCTCCGTCCCACCTGTCTCGCCAACATCGGAATCGATTCCACCGTGCGTGATTTTCATCGTTTCATTCTCTCCTGCATTGCCGTTTCCGTCATTTTCCCGTTCTCGTTTCCGTCTGCGGTTCGTCTGTCTTCCTGAGCCGCATCTGAATCCGCTTTCCGTTCTCTTACGCCAGCCGTCGCCGTCGCCCGCGCTCGCGTTTCTCCCGCTCGTCCCGCTCCGCGCGCAATCGTCGCAGGAACCCCGCCACGGTCGCGCTCTCCGGCGCGGCGAG
>OCTW011314052.1_pt1 | contig 10948 bp, 5 predicted proteins | sample 1539671 | NCBI WGS metagenome assembly OCTW01 (sample SAMN02144230, study PRJEB22623) | gut metagenome | biome: sheep rumen | host: Ovis aries | place: New Zealand | reverse complement strand
TAGCCTCAGGATGACGAATGAAATCCTTGTTGAAGTCCAGCGTCTCATGTATATAGTCATCAGCAGGGGAAGGGAATCCTGCCTTCACAGCTGCATGTTGCAACTCCAACTTAGTATCAAACACTCCTCTATGTATCTTTATGTTGCCCATAGTTATTAAGCATGCAAATGTATATTCTCAATATCATAGAAAAAATATCCGTCATACAACATTCATATCTAATAAGGTAATATAAATAAACAATGCAAAAAATAATGCTTCCCCAATTAGGACTATAATTGACTCTGTTTTGTCCTGAATATCAGTTGGAGGTTCATGAATATATTCCCTTATAGTCATAATAAACAAAACAAGAGAAAATACAGCTGTGATGAAAGATATAATCCACTCTTGAATTGGAGTTATATCGTCATCTTCTGAGACAATATCATTATTACCTTCTACCCCTTTCCAGATGAGGATTTTTTCAATTTTTATATCAGATGTATTTTGTGCCTTAATAATAGTATGAATACCTTTTGTTAATGTTGAAACCCTTTTTACCAATTCTCCATCTTGGTTTATATACGTATATACGCAACCTATTTGATTATTTAAAGATGTGGATAAAAGTATATCGTCTTTCCGCTTATTAATAATAAGATATTTGATAAGAGAATTTTCTTCCTTTGGTATATCAACATAGTCAATGATGTCACGGGACCTAATAGAAAACGACAAATATGGTTGATTAAAACCATATAATGTGGTAAGATAATAGTCTGTTTTATTTTTGTTAGCGTAATGATACACTATAAAACAACTATCTCCTATAGAAATATTTTTTTTAGTAATAATTTTTATATTTTGGTAATCACTGTTGTTTGTGATTTCTATAGTGTCAATATCTTCGTGAAAGACATTGCTCGAATCATTATTTGATAAAGTAAACGTGTCGTTCTTAAATGCGCCTAAAACATTGAAAGAATTATTTTCGACATATTGCTGTTTATTCATTAATTCTTGAGGCATCTCGAATTTTGGGGAACCAGAGAATATAAAGTTGATAATAAAAGACAATATAGCCAAGAAGATGAATTCGATTTTCCCACATTGTATCTTTATTTTATCCTCATCAGAAATTTTACCTTCATCATTATACATAATATATTCAGCAAGGTCTATCTCGCCAAGTGATTTAAAACTTTCAAACAATGAAAGTAACGACATTATAATTATCAAGTAGATAAAGCCTATAGGAGTGATGGTACATACAATGGTGAAACAACATACTACTGGTAAAAAACCAGTAATACTATTCGAAGTTCCAAAGTAATAAGACTTCCACTTGGAAAATATAAATAATAAAGTTGCAAAAAAAGCCGCCCAAAGTGACGTTTTTGACAATGAAGAGTTGTAAAACTCTACAATTTGGTTTATGCTTAAATTTTCTACTTCTTGCAGATTGTTAATAAACTCAACACCACAAATACACCTAATATTTAAAATAGAAACTACTCCAAATGCAATAGGTAATATGTATATTAAAATTGCTATGATTTTTTTTATAAGATTAAATATGATATTGTCGATAACAGCATATTTTCTTGATGTATAATTAGAATAAACAAAATATCTGTCCAAATTTCTATGAACAAATAGTTTCATTAAGTAGAAAAAAAAGCAATATACTATGATAGCAAACCAAAAGCCTAAAATATTTTCTATAAATAAAAAAATCTTTTGAAATGTCTTTATGAAAACTTTATAAAAAATACTATCGTTAGGCAAAGAGTATTTATAGAAATAATCAATAAATTCACTCTTCACACTGTTTATCTTATCATCCCCTATCAAATAGCTGTTCATGGCAAAACGAACCATTTCGAAAGCTTTCCGTGAAGAATTTAAGCTGTCAGATATTTGCACATTAAAATATTCTTTAGAAGCATACCCTTCATCACAAACTGGCATCTTATCATTATTTTTTTCATAAAAAATATATGCGCAATTTGGCGATTTGCTAACAAGGATCAAAATTCCATCAAAACGATAGTCTTCAGTAATTATAAAATCATTTTTGATATATATAGAATCCCAAATAGACTCGGAATATTTTTTTGCATATTGGGCATTAAGTGTGTCAATGGTATAAATGTAAAGATTTGCTCCCAATACATCTAAGCTCTTTAGAGATTCTAACTCTTTTTCAGAAAAAACTCCGTATCTATCACATACATGTGGAAATGATACCTCTTTCTGCGAATCACAAGATGTAAAGAGGATTATTAATAGTAACAGAAATAGATGTATGTAGTATTTAATTTTCATAAAATTATAAGAAATATTTGGTATGCATACTTATGGGGTATTTTAGCCCAAGCCCAAAATAAGATAATTGCTAATATCCAGCCATCCATGTTTTATATCAGTATTATCGTTATCGACTTATTCTACCTCCTTTGCATTAGCTATAAAGCGTTTCCAAGTAGATTTTAGGATGTTAGGATGATTCCAGACTCGTTCAAAGTGTTGCAAAGGTGCCTCCACAAGTGACGAGCCCCACAACAGTACGCCAGCCTCGTGGTTCCTCGTTTTCCTGGCTCGTTTGCCTATTGCAGCAGATGTGAGATTAGCAGACCCAACATAAACACATTTATCATCAAAGATAAACACCTTCATGTGATTATGCTCATTACACCTCAGTTCAAACAAAGGATTATCCAGTAGCTGAGGACAATTTTCCATCGTGTAATTGTAGAAGTAATAAGGTTTCATGCTTACCACTTGCACGTGAATGCCTCGCTCAACAAGTGACAGGAAGAAGTCACATGGCTTTATCATCTCCTTCTCCTTACCATTCTCAATGATGATGTTGAAGTTCTTTAAGTCTCCAGTTGCAATCTTTAAGCTCTGCTTCACCTCCCTCATCATTTCAAACACTCTGGTATAATGTTCCTCGTCAGCAATATACTCAACTAAGTTCTCATCATCTGCTACATCTTTTATAACATCATCCTTTTCTTCCTCAATAGACTTATTTATCTGAATGCCAAAATACTTCTCCACCTCAGGCACATTCAGTCGCCAATGCCCTCTGTGTGCCTTGTGGGCAGGCAGAGTGCCATTAGCTGCCAACTGTCTTATTTCCTCAGCAGGAACTCCAGTCAGCTTCACTATGTCCTTTATGTTTAAGTATTTTATAGGAGGCATTTTATTCTTTTACATAAGTAATAGAAAACTCTCGGCATCTACGGTTTGTCTGACGTACATTTTCAAGAGAAAAGCGTGGGAACTTATCGAATATATCAAGACCACGGGAAAGAATCATCTTCCATCCATTATCAAGACAGATGCTACGGTCATGGTCAGCATCAAAGGAATAATTGAATTCTATTCCAACAGCGGCTAATTCATCTTTCAAGTCATCAAAAGTGTCTATCATCTCAGGTATCTTCTCTTCTTCATTCTGAGTATGAAGTTCTATCTTTAGTTCTTCATTATTCTCACAACACTCACGGCACATTTGAATGAATTCTATGAGGTTATCTATTTGGAATGGAGCACGAATGTAAGGGTCTTTAATCACAATATGTGATGCTGAAGCGAGATAATCTCCAAAGAGTTTCTTGTATGATACATTCGACTGATTGGCACGAATTTCTATATGTTTTGATGTCAGTTTTGAGTTAGGTGAAGAAGTTTTTTCGCTTTCCTCTTTTGACTGGTTTGTAGAAGTTTCTCCCTCACCGGTCTTTGTTCTACCTTCTTGCATGGATGTGGGCTCAGTGCCATTTCCGGCTTTGGCATTACGCTCATGCTTAGGTACAAAGTCATTCTCAACCTGTTCCAATGTTAGAACCACATGTTTCTCACCTGTTTTGACATTGAGATATTCAAACTTTGCAGGTTCTGCTTGGAAGGTTTCATCTATCACATAAAGTTGGTCTTTAACACGCTTACGTGATTCTGCTGCAAAGTTAATAATTTCATAAGCCTCTTCATCAGTGAAATTAAGGTCAGGATAGATAAGTTTTATCAGTCCGGAGAATGTCTTGCGAATTGCCAAATGGTCACGTTCAGATAGAGAACTGTCAAACTGTGCATAGTTCTTTAGCAACGAAGTAAGGTCAGTATTTCGCATCGCATGAAGAACGGCAGCAATATAGTCTGTAATCAGTCCGTATCCTTTAGAGAAAGAATCCTTCTTCAACATCTTTATTTCCCAACCGGGGTTATATAGATGGATTCTATCCAAGAAGGCACCCTTTATGAATGAAGTTGGGATACTCTCAAACAGATGGGTATTCTTCAGCATATACGGAACAGTATGTTTCGTATTGCCGACAAAAGACATAGAAGCTGAAGCCTCATGTGTTGCTTTGCCACGATTAAATGATTTGTTGGCAAGATAATTCTGCATGGTATCAATCAGGACTGCATCTGTAGCACGACCTTTCTGCTGCTCGAATTCATCCCATGCCACAACATCCCAATAGCCAACCAGTCCCAAGATTTCCTTATTGCCACTCATCTTGACGAAGAGGCGAGCAGAAGTCACATCACCACCACTTACCAACACTCCGTATGGTGACAGTTCCTGGAATACATGGCTCTTACCTGTACCTTTCGGGCCAAGTTCCATGAAGTTAAAGTTATTCTCAACGTGTGGTAACAGACGAGACAAAACAATAAATTTCTCTCTCCGGTTCATATTTGTAGGATTAAGTCCTACCGTATGCATCATGAAATCTATCCACTCTTCAGTAGTGAAGTTCTTTCTTTGGTCGATATATTCCTGAACATCAATATTGGATATTTGAATAGGTTTGAGATTCTGTATCTCCCAACGCATGCGCACATCTTCACCAGAAAGATAACCAATAGTTACAATACACCATACTCCGTTGCCTGATAGAAGTTTAGGGTTCTTACGAACATACTCCGTTCCTATAGGCACACCGGATAATCCAAGATTTGCGAAAGTGGCATTATACTCATCATTTCGCTCATTAAGGATAACAGTTACTTTGTCAATAATACGATGCTTTCCATTCTCACGAATTACACCTTTAACCGATTCTGCCTCTGCTCGATGAACATAATTGTTCTGGATAACTTGTTTTACTTTCTCCAATCCAATTTCTATGGCCTCTTCATCGTCAGTGGCACAATACTGTCCTAACAGATACTCCAGCACATAGGTTGGAACTGGGAGTCCGCCTTTAACTTGAAAGGCGAGATCTTTTCTAACCACTTTGCCAATAAAGGCATCCATAATTTTCTGCTGTAATGTCATATCTTCGAGTATTAAAAATCTTGTTCTATCACTGTTTTATTCTTAACAGTCTCTTTTATCAGCGGATTCAATCTGTCATCCGCATCATAGATACGAAGTTGAAGAACGCTTGAAGAAACTGACTTGTTCAAATTCAAAGTCACCTCAAATACACGATTGTTCAGATTTGCGGAATCTGCACTGTTCAACAAGAGTTCCTTTTCTATTGTTACAGGCTCATCCCCATTGAATACTTGGCATACAACCTTACGTTCCATGACAGTCATCGAAACTGCTTCAGACTGAATCAAATGGAACTTCAATCGGCTGCTGACCATATTTAAGTTATGGCTCATCAGCGATACTCCCACTTTCTCAGTCTTATCTGTACGGCGCAAGCTGCTCTTTACAACAGGAATAATCATTTCCTGAAGCGTACCTCCACCATGTGCGAAGTTATAACCGCCTGGTGCTGCCAGTCTATTGGTTCCTATCGGTACTGCCACATATAGGGGGTTGGATGAAGAAATGCCAGAAACCTTTTCTATCGGCATCTTTGCTATTCCTTCAACTTTCATATTGCTATCAGTCAAGTAGTATCTCGTTTTCTTTTCTATGCAACTTTCAGTGATACTATGCTTGTCTTTATCTTCAAAGCGAATATCATTGTAGATAAAGCCATGATCAGCAGTTACCACTACATTATGTACGTTCATAGTTGCATGTAGTCGTTTAACCAATGCTGTTAGCTGATTGATAGCGGTTCTGCAAGAACGGATAATTTCAAATGGGTTCTGTGGATGACTGTTCTCATCAATCACATCATGGAAGATATAGACGAGCGGACGCTTGAACAGTTCACGGTTGCTTCTCTGGTCACCATTCATTACATCCTCATATTTAACACATACGGCTTCTTCTCTGTATCTTGATACGTGAGCAGTGCGCTGTTCTGTTGTTACGAGCACCTGTCCGTCAACCATCATATCTGTACCTTGGATTTCCAGAGTGCGATGGGGGAGGAGAGCCGCCTTACAGTATTTCGTTTCTGTCGGCAGCATTGCCTTGTAAGGGAACAGCTTGGCAATGTGTTTCTCCTTGGAGAGTTCCTGCATCAATTCTGCTGCAACTTCATATCGTAGTGCATCGGAAATGATGATAACCTGTTTGACACTCGGTTCACTCTCGTTATTATAGAAATCCTCTTGTTTCTTGATACTCAGACTATCGAATAAGTCTTCACGCTCCATTACACACGTCAGCCATTCCAGATTTAAGATGTTTGCGAGTTTAGCATATTCCTGGTCTAACTGATTCTTCGTGTCATTGATAGTTTGCTCAATTGGAATTTCTTTCGTAATGAGGTCGTGATAAGCCTCCAAAGAATGGCGGTAAAACATATCTGCAAGATACAGACCATTGTCTTTGTCAACATAGTTTTGGACATATTCTTCAGGCGAGTTCATCTTCATAGTGCCTACAGTTTTTACCTTCTCATAATACAGGGCAACCTGTTCAATGAACTTGAAGACTACCTGAATATCTGATTGTGCAGAAAATTTCAGAGCCATATTGCGCATTCTGTCATTTACCTCGTCAGGTTCAGACACAAGCTTATTCTCCAGTAACTCTTTCAATATCGGCCAACACAGGGCTTCTGGCATGTAGTTATATTGAGCATCAACACCATAGGCTGAAATTATAGCATCTTCTTTAATGTCTTTGCCCAATTCAATCATAGCCTGATTGAACTTTTCAGCCCATTGACGGCTCTGAAGACCATATTCATATATTTTATTCTGGCCTTCAAGCATCATTGGATTCTTGATTTTGTACTGTTTATAGTTGTCGCCAGAAACAACATCCAGTAACTGAGTAATGCTATTATACTTCAGACATTCAGCTATCTCCTTCATCTTTTGTTCAGAATTAGGATTGTAGCTTCTATCAAAGATTCTCTTTAATTTAGCATCTACAGCCTTTTTAGCATCCAAATTCTTGTTCAAACGGTGATAGAAATCATTACGTTTCTTTTCTTCAGATTGCATACCAAGTATCAACATCCGGACAATAATAGGCTCCCAGTCCAAAAGCTTTTTGTCGCCGAGGTATGAAGAGACAAAGGCACGACACACTAAATCCTCACTGAAGGTTTCTGGGGTCAGATGACCAGCGAGTAATGAACTAACCTTTGTTGATTGTATTTCACTAACATTGTTCTTGATGAACAAACGGAACTTTTCAGGCAAATTATATTGTTGCATGAAACTCTCGTAGTCATCTTCTTTGAACTCCATATTGGCTTTCAACATATCAAGAAGTGGAAATTTCAACATCTGCTCCTCTGTATGAGGATATGTGCCATCAGTGAACAACAGAACAATATTCTTGTCCTTCCATGTATTTTCTATCGCATATTTGGTATTAAACCAAGCGCCATCAAACACTTTATACACATAATTGTCAGGCCACACAACCTGTTCCAACTCTGTGTAGTTGATATTCATCCTGTCAAAGATGAATAGAACGTGCAATTGAGGATTACGTTTAAAATAGTTATATATTCTTTCTTGTACCATATAAATAACTTTCTTTCAAATTACGAATAGATATTTACTGCAATAATGGATCATAATAAATCAATGAGATTTTTCTTGATGTCATTAGAGATACCTTCTTTAAGCTTTTCTTTTATAATGCTCCTATATGGTTCTTTTTTTGCTAATTTTTCTTTCATGGTTTTGTCTAATAGTTTGAACCATGACCAAGTCGCATTGTTTTTATCATAGGAATCAGGAGCAAGAAAAAACTTAATACAATCATGTTTGCTAATAGCAGAATCTATAGCCGAATGAAAAGTGGTATAGATATCTTTTTGTCTGATGTCTGCCAAGTGTTTGCAGCACCTTTCATAGTCTTCTGTTTTTTCTGATAATGAGTTTAGGAGTTCTATAAACTTTTCTTCAAAAATCACAGGAAGGCTATATGAATTTATAAAGCCCCAAAACAAAACAGGTTTCCTTATTTTATTTTGGCATTGCTCCTGAAATAATGCTCGGTTCTCCTCTGGTATAACATCATAAAGAGGGAAAACTTGTTCTGCTTTATGCGTACTTTCAATTGTTAGGGGCTTAGTATAAGAATAGCTGTTACCAACCTTTTTTAATTGATATGAAAGGTAACTAAAAAGATTGGTTAATTGTCGTTCGTCGTTTATCCATCTGAGACACAAATCTATAAGGTTTTTTATTTGTTCTTCATCAGCATGATATGTTTCCAATAAAGGGAATAGTAACATTTTATTCTCTATGAATGTTAACAGCGATGATGAAAATTTACAAAAAACCGTATATAGATTTTTAACATTAAGCCCAGCTATTTTTGATTTCGATATTAAGAAAAGTAAGTTACTGACATATCCATTTAACTGATGAATACCCTCGAAAGGGATATAAGTTGATTTTGCAAGATTTTTCAATTGTAAATTAATCTTTTCAATAGCACCGTCATCAAATGTTATTGTGTCTATTTCATATTGCTTAAAGATTGCTTTAAGTTGTTCGGTTTCAATGTTAAAAATGCATATAATAAGACACAATTCATTCAATTCATCCAGCTTAGAACCATGTAATTCTAAACCTTCAAAACTTCTATCAGGTGTAACAAGACTATTGAGTACACCTATTATTGTATCTCTGCTTAAAGCCTTAAATTGTTGATGCTCATCTGAAAGAATATAATTGAAATGACAAAACAGGAATTCACGCTCATACTTTGAGATAATTAAATCAATATTACTGTTGATTGATACTCCACCTCTTTCACTTAATTTCCTCTGTTGATGTAGTTTCTCTTTAAGTTCGTCAATTTGCATCACCCTGTCACCGAGTGTCTTGAAAGTTAGCAAATCGTGAAATTTCAATTTAATAAATGGTGGTAGGGACAATCGGTCAAGAGTCTCATCAAGATTTATATCTTCAATCCTTTTGGAAATAGCACTGATATCAATGTCTGTTCTATTCCATAACTGATTATATAAACCACCGTAAATGGATTTGATATTATAGAGGCAAATAAAATATAGTATTTGCTTCTGAATATTCCAGGCTTCCCTTGAAATTTTGTCAAAAATCTGATATGCCTCAAAGTATCTCCCTAATTTGCATAAAATAAAGGGGTACTCTAAATCGTCTGCATCCAGCGAAAGTACTTTAGAATTTAAGTCTTTAAGCTGGGCATTCAATTTTGGGAAATCGAAATTATAGAAAGTGGTCAAAACCGATTGTCTTTCTGTGTATCTGTCAATATTTGTATAAAAATTTGAAGAGAGGATTTTAATTTCATCAATTTCATTGATAGAATGGTAATATGCCATAATCTTAATCCTCTTCAAATCAAGTTCTGGATGGTCTATTATGAATTTTCTACGACCAGTAAATGTTTTTAATTGATGTCCTAATTGTTTGAAATATGGCGAAGAAATTTGTACACCATCGGAATACAAGTGCCAATATGCACGCTCTTCTTTAGGTAATAAGTACTTGATACCATCATCAACGTTTCTTATTTCCTCTTGACAAGAAAGTAAATTTGAATAGATAACACTTACAATATCACTATTCAGATTAGGCATAGCCCACTGAATGCTTCTGAGAACTTTATAGAGATAAATTCCTTTTGGAATTGTGAGGTCTGTCGTGAAAGAACTAAGCGGGGCTATTTCTTCAAAATCAGAGTTTTCAATATGAACTATATTAATACCCTTATTCTTGTAATAGTCATAAGTAATAGCTTCTGGCTTAACATCAGAAACTAAAAACGCTCTCGGCATAGAGTCATTAAGTATTGAATGAAGCTCATGCAAGATCATTTTCAGATTTAGGTCAGCAAATGAAAAACCTACAAAAACTATGGTTTTGCTTGCGAACAGAGAGAGTACATAAGCACGAATCAATGGAAATGTGTCTTTATAACTGTAATAGTCGTTTTCTGTCAGAACAATGTTGCCAATATCAAAATCCCCATGCATCTTGATAAGGGTATTGGGATAACTTATATTTGGTAGATCTTTATCCTCACGAATTATGGCAAACTGTTTTCGTTGTTTTTCAATTTCCTTTTCTATCAGGTTATCATAATTGGTTGTAATAATATGACATGGATTTAACTCCAGTAATAATTCATGAATATCATTAGGGATAACTTGATTATGTTTCAGTACATTTTTTACCTTCTGAAGATATACGATATTCCCTTTCGCCTCTTTATATAGTTGAGCTATTTTCAAATCATCTGTCTCATACTTTAAGCCTAATTCATCTTTCATTTCATTGATTAGACCTGACCATGCAGGAATCCCAGAATTAACAGATACACCTGCACCAACGAATAGAACCAGACGATTTTGTTTGCTGGCTTTTTGAATCTGAAGCAAATGTGAAAGTTGTAATTTATCCATGTCAAATGTTTTATGCTATTTAATTTTAGAGAGGATATCCCCGAACTTAGCATAGTTGACTACTACGCCGTCATCGAGGTCGAAAGCGATAGCTTGTTCTGCAATGACCTGGAGGCGTTCATGATACTCACGACATTCGTCAAGAATCTTATGGAGATTCTGGAGTTTGCGGTTCTCAGCTGTAGAGAGTGAGGAAGCTCGATTTTCGAGGTCGGCTATTTGGTTCTGGAGA
>OCTW011602807.1_pt1 | contig 10949 bp, 6 predicted proteins | sample 1539671 | NCBI WGS metagenome assembly OCTW01 (sample SAMN02144230, study PRJEB22623) | gut metagenome | biome: sheep rumen | host: Ovis aries | place: New Zealand | reverse complement strand
AAAAAACGCATGCGGGAAACTGAAAGGGTTTCCGCTTCGTTATTATACCGGGGGCGAAAATGCCTGTCAAACAAAGGCCTCAGCTTGCTCCAAAGAAGAATTCGATGTAAAATAAATCGTTATGGAGGGATCGGAATGGGATTTCGTCGGAAAGTGCGAAAGCTTCTTGCTTCGGCGTGTATGCTGATGATGCTGGGGAACACATCCGCCGGGGAAGGAATAACGGTCGAAAGCAGAAACGTTTCGCTTCCCTATGGACAGATCAGTTATCCTGTCATTCAGGGAATGACGGATGAGGAACTGCAGGATGAGATCAATGAAAGAATACAGGCTGACCTGAAAGTTTCGGAAGGGATCGATCAGATGGTTCTGTCTCAGCGGGAAGGAAGATCCTGGAAGATGGAATGGACCGGAGGGCTGCTCGGAAACGGCGTTTTCAGCGCGAAGATAAACATTATCCGGCAACAGGATGGCGTCTTCGATCAGAATGAGCAGTACGGATGCAATATCGATATGATGACCGGTCATGAGATTGCCCTGGAAGATCTGCTGACCGAAGAGAAAGCGCGTCAGGCAACGGAGGAATATCTGGAATATGATGTTGCTCCGGAATTGAGCCCGCATCTGCTGAATGCGGAACTGGTACCGCTGCCTGAAACATTTTTGCTTGAGCAAACCGGGATCACTTTCCTTTATCCAAGGGAAAAACTCAGTACGCTGAGAAACCGTGCCGGAGAAGTCAAAATCGGATGGAATCGGTTAAACGATTGGCTTGACATGCAGGAAAACAGCATTCCGGAACGCATAGGCGTATCTGAAATGCTGGAGCTGACGGAGGATAGTGCATCAAAAATCCGACAGATGACAAAGGAAGGAGCTTTTCCGGATGTTCCGATGAGAATCGGGGATCGGGTGAAGGAACTGACCGATCAGTATCAGATGCTTTATGACCCGGATATATATGAAGGCGGAAGACTATTTTATCTCGAGGGCGGGTGCTTCCGCGGGGTGCTTTTGCTGACGGACTATCTGAGTGAAACCTGGGATGAAAGTATTGTTCAGGGGATTCGGATGGACGAGGGGTGCGCCTGGGGGCTGGTGATCGGTCAGACAGAACAGGAACAGTGGCGGAATGTGCTGGGAGCACCGATCACCACGGAGCAGGTGGACGCTGAAAAGGCGGAAGCCTGGAGAAGCGAAACCGGGGAAAGAGATTATTATCAGTGGGACGGGCATATGCTGATGCTCCAGAGTGATGAAAGCGGAAAGCTGTGCAGTATGATACTGATGGAATAAAAAAGCGGAGGAAGAAATGGCTCAGAAGGGCAACAAACGAAAACAGGCGCCGACCTATTCAGCGGATACGATGGCACTTCGGTTTATGGCCGGACTGGTGCTGATCGCGCTGGGCGTAATGATATTTATCGCAGTTGACCTGCGGATGACGGGCACCGTGTTTGACGGCCTCAGAACCATCTGCTTCGGGCTTTGCGGGAGCATGGGCTATCTTCTGCCCGTCCTGCTGCTTTGGGCAGGCGGCCTTGTGATCTGGTCCACTCAGAAGCAGGCGTCCGTAAAGCCGTGGGTTTTTGCGTGTCTAGGCTTCTGGGGGCTGTGCACATTTATTATGCTGATCAGCGGCAATGCCATGGCGACTTTGGGAAACGGATGGAATGCGGTGATCGGTCAGGCATATCGCAACTGCTCGCTGACGGGAACAGGCGGCGGTGCTCTGGGAGTTGTGCTTGGCTGGCCGCTCTGGAGCTTCTCTCCGGTCCTGGCGATTCTGGTGTTTTTGCTGGGTACGGTTTTCTGCTTTCTGATGATGGTGAATATGACGCCGGGAAGGATCCGTGCGCTGTTGACCGGCCAGAAAGAACAGTGGGATGCAAAGCGTCAGCGTGAGCGGATGCAGGCGGATGAACAGCAGCTGGCATGGCAACAGCAACAGATGGAACAGCAGGCGGCATGGCAGCAGATGATGAATCAGCAGGCGATGCAGCCGCAGTATTCGAAAGTGCAGCCCGCACCCAACACTCCTCCCGCAGTACAGCAGAACGGATGGCCTGTGGTCGGAAACAGTTCCGGAGTAGCCCAGTGGCAGGAGCAGATGACCGCAGCGCAGCCGGTTCCGGCGGGCCACCAGAGCCGGATTTTTAAGATTCCGGAAGAAAAAGGACAAAAGTCAGCCAGAAATCGGGTCAGCAACATCTTCAGGAAAAAAGAAGAGGAGTACGACGGGCTGGTCGAGAATCCCGGTGAACAGGTGACGGAAGCCCTGAAACAGCAGAAGGAGGAGGCTGCCTCCGTGTCCGGAACGGTCCGGAGAACAGCAACCGACAGGCCGATCACCGCGCCCGGAACGCGCTGGAATATTACCGGTGAAGAATCGGAGGAAGAACCTGCCGGAGGGTCCGTAAGCCAGCAGGGTTCCCGGCTGTCCAAGCGTTCCAGTGAAGAAATCAGGAATAATTATCGCCGCCCGGAGAATCAGACGAAACGTCCGGACAATCCGGAAGAGGAGGAGCTTCTGATCCGTCCCCGGAAGGAACCTCAGCAGTCCGGCAGAACGGCACCTCCCCGGGCGGAAGCCCAGGCATCCCTGCCGGAAGCCAAACCGGTTGCCGTCCCCAAGGTGCAGCAGACCATCGGGGAAGAGACCTTCGTTCCGGAAGTGCATCTTCCGCCGAGCACCAAAGAGCCCAACGCCAGTCGTGAGGAAGAGTGGATTCCGGTTCCGTATCATTACCCGCCGATTACGGATCTTGCGCTGCCGAAGCCTGTCACGGAGGATACCGGCGCCGAGGATGCCATGCGATCCCGCAAGCTGGAGGAAACGCTGGCAAGCTTCAAGGTGCAGGCCCGTGTAGTGAATGTGACGCACGGCCCGGCAATTTCGCGGTTTGAGATGGAACTGGCTTCAGGGACGAAAGTCAATAAGGTATCGGAACTGGAAAAGGATATTGCCTATGGGATGGAAGCGACCTCCATCCGGATTGAGGCGCCGATTCCGGGAAAGAGTCTCGTCGGCGTGGAAGTGCCGAACCGCAAGGTTGCCACCGTCACGCTGCGGGAAGTGCTGGCAAGCGAAAAGATGCAGAACTCCAAGTCTCTGCTGACCGTTGCCCTGGGAAAGGATCTGACGGGAACTCCGATCGTCTGTGACCTGGCGAAAATGCCGCACATGCTGATTGCCGGCCAGACCGGCAGCGGTAAATCCGTATGCATCAATGCAATCATCAACAGCCTGCTGTACAGGGCCAGCCCCGATGAGGTCAAGCTGATCCTGGTGGACCCGAAAGTGGTTGAACTGCAGTGTTACAACGGTATTCCGCATCTGCTGATTCCGGTGGTGAATGATCCGCATAAGGCGGCGGCAGCGCTGGCGTGGGCCGTGGCGGAGATGATGGAAAGGTATGATAAGTTTGCGGAAAGAAAGGTGCGCAATCTTGACGGATATAACGCATCCCTGAAGCCAACGGAAAAGCCGATGAGCCGGATCGTCATCATTATCGATGAGCTGGCGGATCTGATGATGGTCTGTAAAAAGGATGTGGAAGAATATATCTGCCGCCTGACTCAGCTGGCCAGAGCGGCGGGCATTCATTTGATCGTGGCGACGCAGCGCCCCTCCGTGGATGTCATTACAGGTCTGATCAAGGCAAATATTCCCAGCCGGATTGCCTTTAAAACAGCCAGCTATGTGGACAGCCGGACAATTCTGGACCGGAACGGATCGGAACAGCTGCTGGGCTGGGGCGATATGCTTTATCTGCCGACGGGCGCATTCTCTCCGACCCGGGTGCAGGGCTGCTTCCTCAGCGATGACGAAGTGAACCGCGTGGTGACCCATGTCCGGGAGGCAAATCCCAGCACCTATGATCCGGATATTCTGGAGAAGCTGGAAGAGATTGCCGGCGGCAACGCTGGCGAATCCGCTGGAGCGGATCTGATCGGCGGGTCCGGAGACATGGGCGGAGGAGATGGCAATCTGTTTGAGCAGGCGGTGGAGTTCGCCATTCAGGATGGACAGATTTCCACCAGTACGCTTCAGCGTCGGCTGAAGATCGGCTATGCCCGTGCCGGCCGTCTGACGGACGAGATGGAAGAGCGGGGAATTGTTGCCGCCAAGGATGGCAGCAAGCCCCGGAAATGCCTGATTACCCGGGAGGAATGGGAAGAAATGAAGAATTCAACGGAAGGCATGGCATAGTGAAATGGCGAACATGATTGATTATCTGGTATGGCGGGGGGAATTTCCGTTTGATGTGACTCCCTGGAATGCGGTGGACGGGATTCTTGTTGCCACGCTAAGCTACCTGAATTTCCATGGCCTCCAGGACCCCAGGGGGTGGACGCTTCAGGAAGCCAGGCGGGCGGATGTGCTGCAAACCTCGCCGGATGCCAGCTTCCCGCTCCGGCGGGACGCCTTCTTCGGGATGGCGGACAGCAATCGTTTCGGAGAATGCCGGATGCATCATTTTATTTCCATGACGGATAAGGAAATCAGTATGCAGTTTTCTGCCATGTGTCTGGATTTGCCGGATGGAACAACCTGTATTGCCTATCGCGGAACGGATAACACGCTGATCGGCTGGCGGGAAGACTTTAATATGTCATACCAGACACGGGTGCCCGGCCAGGAGGCGGCGGGATACTATCTGCAGCGGGCTGCGGAGCTGTCCGACCGGCCGCTGCGCCTGATCGGCCACAGCAAGGGTGGAAACCTGGCGGTTTATGCGGCGGCATGTGCGTCCCCGGCTGTTCAGGATCGGATTGAAAGCATCTGGAATTATGATGGACCGGGAATGAATCGGGAAGTGGCGCTGAGCGAGGGGTACGGAAGAATCCGCGAAAAAATTCATTCGTTTCTTCCCCAGACCAGCATCATCGGTTTGCTCATGGAGTATAGCAAACCGTACACGGTGGTTCGTTCAACGGCGAGCGGGCTCTATCAGCATGATCCGATGACCTGGCAGGTTTACGGGCCGAAGTTTGAGGAAATGGAGTCCATCGACAGAACGGCGCAGGTTATTTCCGAAACGTTGCATGAATGGCTTGAAAACAGCCGGCCGGAACAGCGGGCGCTCTTTGTCGAGACGATGTTTGACCTGGCGGATGCCACCAAAGCAACAAAGATGAGCGAGATCACCGGGGCAAAGGTCCGCAGCCTTCTGAAGATGGTTGGCGGACGCAGGGAACTGGATCCGGAGGAACGCAGAGTGTTCAACCGCCTGATGGCGCAGGTGGTTTCCCTCGGTCTGGGAAATGCGATGGATCGTGTGCGCAGGCGTCCGGAGAACGATATCGCCTCCGGAGAATGGTCAACTCTGCCTCCGGAAGAAGAACTGAAGGCGGAAGTGCAGGATCCTGCGGAGCGTGTGACGGAGGAAGAAATACCGGATCAATCGGAATCCGGTCAATGAAAAATCTTGACAAGACCCGTTGCTTATGATATTTTATTTTTCCGGAACCGGGCTTTAAGGCGATACAGAGATGTCGCCAAGGCGGGGACGGTGTGCGGCCTGATTGTGGAAGGCCTGCATGATTCTGCAGTCCATAAACCCTGCCATAAAGCTGGCAGGGTTTATTTTTCTGAGTTGAAGAGGAACGCGTAAATGACGGAAATGAAGGGAATTTCTCCGCTCCGGGCGATGGGACAGGCGCTTTTTCTCAGGAAATCGGATGGGGTGTTTGTTTTTCCCGGCTTCTGTGATGTGCATGTGCACTTCAGGGAGCCGGGTTTTTCTTATAAGGAAACGATTGTTTCCGGAAGTCGCGCGGCGGCCCGCGGCGGGTATACCGCTGTCTGTGCCATGCCGAATTTGAATCCCGTGCCGGACAGTACGGAGCATCTGAAAGAGGAAACCCGCCTGATTCAGAAAGCCGGCGGCCTCGTCGATGTTTTTCCCTACGGGGCGCTGACGGTTGGCGAAAAGGGACAGCAGCCGGCGGATCTGGAAGGAATAGCCCCGGAAGTGATTGCCTTCAGCGATGACGGAAAAGGGGTTCAGAGCGAAAGCATGATGCGCTCACTCATGGAGAGGTGCCGAAAGCTTGGAAAAATCATTGCGGCGCATTGCGAAGATGAATCCCTTCTTCATGGCGGATATATTCATGACGGTGCGTATGCGCGGGAGCACGGTCATCGGGGAATCTGTTCCGAAAGCGAATGGGGGCCGATCCGGCGCGATCTCCGTCTGGCGAAGGAAACAGGCTGCGCCTATCATGTCTGCCATATCAGCTGCCGGGAAAGCGTTGATCTCATCCGCCAGGCAAAGCGCGAAGGGGTGGACGTGACCTGCGAAACCGGTCCGCACTATCTGCTGATGGATGAAGGGGATCTTCAGGAGGATGGGCGCTTCCGGATGAATCCGCCGATCCGCTCCCGGGAGGACCGGGAAGCATTGTTGGAAGGCCTGCTGGACGGAACGATTGATATGATCGCAACGGACCATGCGCCCCACAGCGCGGAGGAAAAGAGCCGGGGACTTGCCGGCAGCGCATTTGGAGTGGTTGGACTGGAGTGTGCGTTCCCGGTACTGTATACGGGCCTGGTCAAAACAGGCATCCTGTCCCTGGAAAAGCTGATCGACAGGATGGCCATTCGCCCCAGGGAGCGCTTTGGCATTCCCCTCCAGGATGGGGATATCACGGAGTGGGATCTGTCCAGGGAGTATGAAATCGATCCGGCGGAGTTCCTTTCGATGGGAAAGGCGACGCCATTTGCAGGCCGGAAGGTATTCGGCCGGTGTATTCGAACGGTGCATAACGGAAAAACAGTTTTTGAAGAGGAGGTCTGATGGTTTATGGCGAAGCGGACGGATATCAGGAAGGTGCTGATTATCGGCAGCGGCCCGATCGTAATCGGCCAGGCGGCAGAGTTTGACTATGCCGGTACGCAGGCGTGTCTGGCCCTGAAGGAGGAAGGGTATGAGGTGGTCCTCTGCAACTCGAATCCGGCAACGATCATGACCGATACTTCGATTGCGGACAAGGTTTATATGGAGCCGCTGACGCTCGAATATATCGCCAAAATTCTTCGCTATGAGCGGCCGGATGCGATTGTCCCCGGAATCGGTGGCCAGACGGGGCTGAACCTGGCCATGCAGCTGGAGCGCAAGGGCGTGCTGAAGGAGTGCGGAACGGAGCTGCTCGGCACTTCCTCCCGCAGCATTGAGCGGGCGGAGGACCGCGAACTGTTCAAGGAGATGTGCCAGAGCATCGGCGAACCGGTCATCCCCAGTGAGATTACCTACAGCCTGGAAGAAGCGAAAAAGGCCGCGCTGGATATCGGCTATCCGGTGGTGCTGCGGCCGGCGTTTACGCTGGGCGGAACCGGCGGAGGCTTTGCCAACGATGAGGAAGAGCTGATTGAAATTGGCACGAACGCTTTCCGCCTCAGCCCGGTGCATCAGGTCCTGGTGGAAAAGAGCGTCCGCGGGTATAAGGAGATCGAGTTTGAGGTCATGCGGGACAGCAATGACCGGGCGATTACCATCTGCGGAATGGAAAACGTGGATCCCGTCGGCGTGCATACCGGTGACAGTGTGGTCGTGGCTCCGATCCTGAGCCTCAGCGATCATGATCTGAAAATGCTGAACGACAGCGCGATCAAAATCATCCGCGAGCTGAAAATCGAGGGAGGCTGCAATGTTCAGTTCGCGCTGAATCCGGAAAGCAGCGAATACTTCCTGATTGAGGTCAATCCGCGGGTCAGCCGCTCCTCCGCGCTGGCGAGCAAGGCCAGCGGCTATCCGATTGCCCGGGTCACGGCGAAAATAGCGCTGGGCATGGCGCTGGATGAGATCCCCGTGGCGGGCGGAAATGCAGCCATGGAGCCGAGCCTGGATTATATCGTGGCCAAGTTCCCCCGTTTCCCCTTTGATAAATTTACGGAAGCCAGCAATCAGCTGGGAACGCAGATGAAGGCAACGGGCGAGGTCATGGGGATCGGCAGCACGCTGGAGGAATGCATGCTCAAGAGCGTCCGTTCCCTGGAAACCGGTACATGCCATCTGCATCTTGCGAAATTTGACTCTCTTTCCACGGATGAACTGCTGGCCTATGTCGAGGAGTTCCGTGCGGACACGCTCTATGCGGTCACGGAGCTGATCCGGCGCGGCGTGGATATTGATCTGGTGCACCGCAGGACCATGATCACCTCCCTTTTCCTCGAAAGTCTGAAAAAGATCACCGATATGGAGAAAAAGCTCTCCGCTGCTCCAGGTGATGTTGAGCTGCTCCGCCAGGCGAAAAAGATGGGCTTTGGCGACGAGACAATTTCGAAACTCTGGTCCATGAAGGAAACGGAAGTCTATGCGCTCCGGCGCAGTCAGGGGATCACGCCGGTTTTCCGCATGGTGGATACGCTGCATACCGGTAAATATATCGCCTATCTGTATTCCAGCTATTCCGGGAGGAATGATTCGGTCCTGACGGATAAAAAGAAGATCGTTGTCCTCGGGGCCGGGCCGATCCGGATCGGTCAGGGCGTGGAGTTTGACTACTCTACGGTTCATGCGGTCCAGACGATCCGGCGCGCCGGCTATGAGGCGATCATTATCAACAATAATCCGGAAACGGTGTCCACGGATTATACCACCGCGGATAAGCTGTACTTTGAGCCCCTGACGCCGGAAGATGTCATGGCGATCATTGATTTTGAAAAGCCGGAGGGCGTGATTGCTTCTCTGGGCGGTCAGACGGCGATTAACCTGGCCCAGCCGCTGATGGATCGGGGCGTGAAGATTATCGGAACGGATTGTGCGGCGATCGAGCGGGCGGAAAACCGGGACAGCTTTGAAAAAATCCTGCTGAGTCTGAATATCCCGCAGCCGAAGGGGCAGGCCGTCACGCATATTGAGGATGGCGTCCGGGCAGCCCGGGAGATTGGTTATCCCGTACTGGTGCGTCCCAGCTTCGTGCTCGGCGGCCGTGCGATGCAGATTGTGGCCAACGAGGAACAGCTGCGGCATTATCTGAAAACCGCCGTCGAGATCGATGCGGACAAGCCTGTCCTTGTGGATAAGTATATCCGGGGCAAGGAGGTGGAGGTGGATGCGATCTGTGACGGACGGGATGTTTTCGTCCCGGGCATCATGGAACTCGTTGAGCGGACCGGCATCCATTCCGGTGACTCCATCTCCGTCTATCCGACCTTCTCCATCTCGGACAGGGTCAAGGGGATCATCCTTCAGTATGCCAAAAAGCTGGGCCTGGGTATCGGAATCGTCGGCCTGTACAACATCCAGTTCATCGTCGATGAAAAGGAGGATGTCTATATCATTGAGGTCAATCCCCGTTCCAGCCGTACGGTGCCTTTCCTGTCCAAGGCGACTGGTTATTCCCTTGCGGATATCGCCACGGAAGTCATCCTGGGCAAGAGCCTGAAGGAACAGGGAATCTTTGACCTTTATCCGGCGGAGAAGAAGCGGCATTATGTGAAGGTACCCGTTTTCAGCTTCAATAAGATCAAAGGCCTCGACGCATATCTCAGCCCGGAGATGAAGTCGACCGGTGAGGCGATCGGGTATGATGACAAGCTGAACCGTGCGCTTTATAAGGCGCTGCAGGCAGGCGGAACGAAGCTGCAGAATTATGGCACCGTCCTTGTCACCATTGCCGATCGGGATAAGGAGGAAGCACTTCCGCTGATCAGAAGGTTCTATAACCTGGGCTTCAATATTGAGGCGACAACGGGTACGGCGCGCTTCCTGAAGGATCACGGAATCCGGACGCATGCGCTGAAGAAGATCAGCGAAGGCAGCAATGAGATTCCGGAGAGCATTCGCCAGGGTCATGTCGCGTATATTATCAATACCCGGGATATCGGCGCGGCGGATTCCGTCAGCGATGGGCTGCAGATCCGTCGCTGCGCGACAGAGAACAATGCGACGATCTTTACCAGCCTGGATACGGTCAGGGTTCTGCTCGACGTGCTGGAAGAAACAACGCTGACGATTTCGACAATCGATGCATAAGGGAATAAATGAATGAAACAGACAATTGTTACAGTCACGGAGAATGTTCCGGTAACGGCGAGTGTATACAGGATGACCCTTGCCGGCGAAGAAATCATGAAGCACCACCCCGGTCAGTTTATCAATATCCGGCTGGAGGGAATGTTTCTGCGCCGCCCGATCTCGGTTTTTGATTCGGACCAGGGTCAGCTGACGATTCTGTATAAGCTCGTGGGGCAGGGAACGCGCCGGATGGCAGCCCTGAAACCGGGTGCCTCCCTGGACGTACTCCTGGGCCTGGGAAACGGTTATGATCTGTCAAAGGCGGGAATGACCCCGCTGCTGCTCGGGGGCGGAGTAGGCGTGCCCCCGCTGTACCAGCTCGCGAAGGAGCTGATTGCCCGGGGCTGTTCTGTCCGGGCGGTGCTGGGGTTCAACACGGCTGCTGAGGTGTTTGGCACGGAGGAATTCCGCAGCCTTGGCTGTGAAGTCACGGTCACGACGGCGGACGGCAGCGCGGGCGTGAAGGGCTTTGTCACGGATGCGCTGCCGGAGGAATACAGCTATTTTTATACCTGCGGTCCGGAGCCGATGCTTCGCGCGGTGTATCGGGCAACCCGAACCGCAGGCCAGTTCTCCTTTGAGGAGCGGATGGGCTGCGGCTTTGGCGCGTGCATGGGGTGCAGCTGCCGAACGGTTACGGGGTATAAACGGATCTGCCGGGAAGGCCCGGTGCTGGATAAGGAGGAGATCCTGTGGGAAAAATGACAACCGTGCTCTGCGGGATCGCGCTGGATAATCCCGTGATCCCGGCCAGCGGGACCTTCGGCTTTGGCTATGAGTTTGCGCAGTGGTACGATATCAATTGTCTGGGCACCTTTTCCTTCAAGGGAACGACTCGCGACCCCCGCTTCGGAAACCCGACGCCGCGCATTGCGGAATGCCCGGCCGGGATGATCAATGCGGTCGGATTGCAGAATCCGGGAG
>OCTW013386377.1_pt1 | contig 10950 bp, 7 predicted proteins | sample 1539671 | NCBI WGS metagenome assembly OCTW01 (sample SAMN02144230, study PRJEB22623) | gut metagenome | biome: sheep rumen | host: Ovis aries | place: New Zealand | reverse complement strand
CAGAGACGAATTCAGTTTTGCCCTGCTCGTCATAGCTAACGGTCAAAAAACGTAATCCACGGTCAATACCGACAACGTGACGGACGTTTTTTTTCTGAAAATCTTCGACAGCTTGGGTTACGGGAATGCGGACTCAGATGCGTCGTTCCGCCGCGACAGACTCAAACTGACAACGACGCTTCGGGAAGCCCTCAGCGCGTAAAAAAACGCCCCGACCGGGGCCTGCGTAGGGGCCGACCTGGTAAGGCGGCCCGCCTGAAATGTGATGTACACGACATGTATGACGGGTGATGCGTGAAAAAAAGCCTCATATACCAGAATGGTCATACCCACGATTCACAGCGGGACGCCTTGCTCAGGACGTCCCCTACGGTATCGCATACAGGCGATGGAAATGAACGCAGCCCGCCACGAGCCACGAGCCCTTGCGGCCCGCCCTTCTTTGCTGGTATAATAAACTCGATGAATTATGCATTGAAGTTTATTTTTTACCCTGCAAAGGAGGGTTTTTTATGAATATTGCGCAATATACGAAAGCGGCATCGCTGGAAGAAGCATGGGAGCTCAATCAGAAGCGGTCCGCTGTCGTCCTCGGCGGCTGCTGCTGGCTCCGCTTGTCGCCGCAGCGGCGCATTGCCCAGGCCATCGACTTGTCCGGGCTGGGGCTGGACCAGATCGAAGAAGGAGACGATGTCTTCCGCATCGGCGCTATGGTCACATTGGGGCAGCTCGAAGGTAATGAAGGGCTGGCCGCTTTTACCCAGGGGGCTATGAAAGAAGCCGTCCGCCATATCGTCGGGACCCAGTTCCGCAACATGGCGACTGTCGGCGGCAGTATCAGCGGCCGCTTCGGCTTTTCTGACATCTGGACGCTGTTCCTGGCCTTGGATGCCCGCGTCGAATTGTACAAAGGCGGCACAGTCAGCCTGACAGACTTCGGTCAGAACGGACCGGGTACGGATATCGTCACGCAGGTGGTCATCCCGAAAAAGGCCTGCCAGACGGCGTACGCTTCACTGCGTCTCAATGAAACGGATTTCCCGGTCATCGCCGTAGCCGTGTCGGCCGACGCAGAAAACGTGCGCTGTGCCATCGGCGCCCGTCCGGCCCGGGCCCAGGTTGTCAGCCTGCCCGTAAGCGATGTGCGCAGCCAGGGGATGGAAGGGGCCGCTGCGTCGATAGCCGGCTCTTTGAGTTATGAAAGCAATATGCGCGGTTCTGCCGATTATCGTCACGATATGGCGGTCGTCCTTTGCCGTCGCTTACTGACGAAAGTACTGGGAGGTGACCAGTGATGACCATTACGTATTGGCTGAACGGCCAGAAGGCGACGGCTGACGTCGCGCCGGGCCTGATGCTCTATGATTTTCTTCGCAGCCAGGGCTGTTACAGCGTCAAATGCGGCTGTGAAACGACGAACTGCGGCCTCTGTACGGTCTGGGTCGATGACGTACCCGTCCTGTCCTGTGCCATGCTGGCCGTCCGCATCGACGGCTGTCATGTGACGACCCTGGAAGGCTTGCAGGACGAAGCCAAAGAATTTGCCCTCTATATGGGCCGTGAAGGCGCCGACCAGTGCGGTTTCTGCAATCCCGGTTTCGTCATGAATGTCCTGGCCATGGTCCGCAAGCTCGATGCGCCTACCGAAGACGACATCAAGGAATTTTTGTCGGGCAATCTCTGCCGCTGCACGGGCTACGTGAGCCATATGCGGGCCATCAAGGCCTATTTCAAAGCCAAAGGGAAGGAGGTCCGGGCATAATGGAATACAAAGTTATCAACCATACTGTTGCCAAGAAGGATTCCCAAGCCCTGGTCACAGGCCAGCCGGTCTATACGGATGATTTGCGGCCCAAGGACTGCCTCATCGTCAAGGCCCTGCGCAGTCCTCATGCCAGAGCCATCGTCAAGAAGGTGAACAAGAGTGCGGCCGAAAAGGTGCCGGGCATCGTCTGCATCGTCACGGCCGATGACGTACCGCAGTCGCGGTTCACCATTGCCGGCCAGACCTATCCGGAACTGAGCCCGTATGACCGCCTCATCCTGGATAAGCAGATCCGCTTCGTCGGCGATCCCGTCGCCCTCGTCGCCGGTACGAGTGAAGAAGCCGTCGACAAGGCCCTGCGCGTCCTCCGCGTCGAGTACGACGTCCAGGAACCGCTCCTGGATTTCACCAAAGCCTTGGATAACGATATCGTCGTCCATCCCGAAGACAACTGGAATCCCCTCGTCGACGTCGGCGGCGACAACAAGCGCAATCTCGTCGCCCAGGCCTGTGATGAACACGGTGACATCGATGCCGTCCTGGCTTCATCGGACGTCGTCATCGACAGGACTTATCATACGCGCCAGAACCAGCAGGGCGCTATGGAAACATTCCGGGCCTATGCCTATAAGGACGCCTTCGGCCGCCTGACCATCGTCAGCTCGACGCAGGTTCCGTTCCACGTCCGCCGCATCGTTGCCAATGCCCTGGAAATCCCGAAATCGAAGATCCGCGTCATCAAGCCGCGCATCGGCGGCGGCTTCGGCTCCAAGCAGACAGCCGTCATGGAAGTCTATCCGGCATATATTGCCTGGCTGACGGGAAAACCGGCGTATATGATTTACAGTCGGGAAGAATCCATGACCGTATCGACGCCGCGCCATGAATCGCAGATCCGCGTCGTCCTCGGCGCCAGCAAGGACGGCCATATCCGCGGCATCTTCGTCGATTCCCTGTGGAATGCCGGTGCTTATGGCGAACATACGCCGACGACGGTCACGTTGTCGGGGCATAAATCAATTCCCTTGTATAATGCAGCCGAAGCTTTCCGCTTCAGTTATACCTGCGTCTATACCAATACCATCGCCGCCGGTGCCTATCGCGGTTACGGTGCGACCCAGGGCTTGTTTGCCCTGGAAACGGCTGTCAATGAACTGGCAGCAGCCCTGCACATGAGCCCTGTGGCCCTGCGCCTGAAGAACCTAGTCCGTCAGGGACAGGTCATGCCGGCTTATTTCAATGAAACAGCCCTGAGCTGTACCCTCGACAAGTGCCTGGAACGGGTGGTCCAGATGTCCGGCTGGCAGGACGACTGCCCGCGTCAGGTCCTGCCCAATGGACATATCCGGTCTATCGGCATCGCTGCGGCCATGCAGGGGTCGAGCATTACCAACGTCGACGTCGCCTCGGTCACCATCAAGGTCAACGACGACGGCTTCTATTCCCTCAATATCGGCGCTACCGATATGGGGACGGGCTGTGATACTATCCTGGCCCAGATTGCTGCGGAATGTCTTCTCTGCCCGGTCGACAACATCGTCACCTATGGCGTCGATACGGATACGTCGCCGTATGACAGCGGCTCCTATGCGTCGTCGACGACGTACCTTACGGGCAATGCCGTCGTCAAGACCTGCCAGAGCCTGATACAGCGCATGAAAGAACGGGCTGCCGTCAAACTCGGCTCGGCCGGTATCGACAATCTGGAATTTGACGGCCAGGCCATCACCGACCTGGCGACAGGGAAGAAAATCACCATCAAGGACCTGGGCAACGACGCCATGTTCATGAATGACATCGCCCTGGAAGCGACGGAATCGTGCTACTCGCCGACCAGTCCGCCGCCGTACATGGCCGGTGCCGCTACCGTCGACGTCGACCCGGAAACGGGCCATATCTCGCTGGTACAGTATGACGCCGTCGTCGACTGCGGCACGGTCATCAATCCGGCCCTGGCCAAAGTCCAGACCGAAGGCGGTATCGTCCAGGCCATCGGCATGGCCCTGACCGAAAATATCCAGCTTACGCCGTCAGGCCGTATCCAGAACAACTCCTTCATGCAGTACCGCATGCCGACGCGTATGGATCTGGGCCAGATCAACGTTGAATTTGAACCAAGCTACGAACCGAACGGACCGTTCGGGGCCAAATCCATCGGCGAACTCGTCATCGACTCGCCGGCGCCGGCCATCGCCCACGCCATCTATAATGCCACCGGCATCTGGCTGCGCGACCTGCCCATGACGGCAGAAAAACTCTACAAGGCGATGAGAAAAAAATAGTGGCTCGTGGCTAGTGATTCGTGGCTCGTGTAAGGGCGCCCGCAGGTCGCACTCCGCAATGCAGGCGCCGTCCTGTACGGCCTGCCCTGGCTCCCTTTATAGGGGAGCTGTCAGCAACGCTGACTGAGAGGTTGCTTTTTCTCAGAAATTTCAATGGAAAGGGGCTATCCCATTAAGTATTTTTGCTTAATGGGATAGCCCCTTTTTATGTATTCGGGTGTATTCGGAGAACTACGGCCTGCGTTATCCCCATCATTCAGGGCGGGCCGCCTTAGCAGGACGGCCCCTACAGACGGCCCGGAGGACCGTTGCGGTCTACGAACCACGAACCACTAGGCCACAGGCCGAAGCCACGAGCTCATCATTTTACGATCATGACGGGCAGGCCCGAATGGGTCGTGATGTAGCGGCTGACGCTGCCCAGGAGAATCGAGGTCAGGCCGCTGCGGCCGCGGCTGCCCATGATGAGCAGGTCCGAGCCGTCTTTTTCGGCTTTTTTGAGAATCGTCGGACCAGGGCGGCCGATGTTGGCGACGAAGTGGATGTCCACGCCGCCTTTATGGTCGGCTACGGCAGCCTTGCACAGGGTAAAGACGCGGTCAGCGCTCTGGCGCAGGCGGTCTGTCAGGTCTTCCAGGCCGTGTTTTTTCTGGTCCAGTGCCGTTTCTTCGGCAATGAGGTCGCGCATGTTGGCGACGTGGAAGACCGTCACCGATGCGCCGTCGGCTTTGGCAAATTCTACGGCGTAGCGGACGGCTTTCAACGATTCTTCCGAGCCGTCGGCCGGGACGAGGATGCGCTGATACGGGCCTTCTTTTTCATTATGTGCCAGCAGGACCGGGCATTTGGCATGGGCCAGGACATACGTGCTGGCGCTGCCCAGAATCTGTTCCGACAGGGAATGGCTGCCGCGGCGGCCCATGACGATGAGATCGGCGTCGCATTTTTCCGCTTCGCTGAGGATGCCGATTTCCGGTGTGCTGACCAGCTGGACCGTGTGGACCGTCAGATTTTCCGGTACAGCGTCCATGGCTTTCTCCAGGACGTAGCCGCTCTTGTCCTTGGCCAGCTTGGTCAGGTCTTTGACCTTTTCATCAGTCATGTCCTCGAAGACATCGAAGCTGTCCAGGACGGCATCGGCATTGGTGATATTGACGATGGTCAATTCAGCGCCATATACGTTGGCAATGTCGATGGCATGCTGCAAGGCGTTGCGCGACGGCTGGGAACCGTCAATGGGAACTAAGATGTTTTTCATGATACATACCCCCTTTTTATTGGAACTATTTTTCCAGTGAGCTGTTGATGCGGACGCCGCTCATGAAGGGCATGACCGGTTTCGCATCGTCCTGCACCGGTTCGCGGATGCCTTCAAAGGTCGTCGTCAGCATCAGTTTCAGACGGTTTGTCTGGTTGACTGAGCTGGCACTGGGGTCATAGTCGATAGCGACGATATTCGTTTCCGGGAAGGCAGCCTTCAAGGTCTTGATCATGCCTTTGCCCGTAACGTGGTTCGGCAGGCAGGCCCAAGGCTGGAGGCAGACGATGTTCTTGGCTCCCCGGTGGATGAGGTCGATCATATCCCCCGTGAGGAACCAGCCTTCACCGGCTTCATGGCCTAAGGACAAGTATTTTTTCGCCTCGTTGGCGATATCGTAAATGGATGTGATGGAATCGAAGTGGCGGCTCTTGGCGACGGACTGTTCATAAGGCTTGCGGTACCATTCCAAGAGGCGGACGGCAGTCTTGCTGAGGAAGGAATCCTTCCAGCTGCCCGACAGGTACTTGTGGCGGAACTGGCTGTCCAGCTGGCCGTAGAGGAAGAAGTCTGCCAGGCCGGAGACGATGATTTCGCCGCCTTCTTCTTCAATCATGCGGACGATATGGTTATTGGCGATGGGGTGGAACTTGACGTAGATTTCACCGACCAGTCCGATGCGCGGCTTCATGGTTTCGCTCATGTCGATGTGGTCAAATTCGTCGACGAGGTCGCGGATATTTTTCCTGAACGATTTGAAATCGGCTTTCTTCAGCTGTTCGGCGCACTTCTTCTGCCACTTGTGGAAGAGGGCTTCGGCCGTGCCCTTGACCTTTTCATAAGGCCGTGTGCGGTACAGGACCTGCTGCAGGGCGTCACCGTAAATCATGCCCATGACCAGGCGGTGCCAGAAACCGATGCCGGGCTGGAAGCCGGGCTGCTTGTTCATGCCCTTGAGGTTCAGCGACAAGATGGCGACTTGCGACATGTTGGCGTCGTTCAAGGCCTTGCGGATCATGCCGATGTAATTCGTCGCCCGGCAGCAGCCGCCGGTCTGGGAAATCATGACCGTCGTGTGGTCCAGGTCGTATTTGCCCGACTTGAGGGCCGTAATGATCTGGCCCAGGCTCATGATGGCCGGATAGCAGGCATCGTTGTGGATATAAGCCAGCCCCGTATCGATGGCTTTCTGGCCCTGGTGGGGCAGGAGTTCGACGCGGTAGCCTTCGTGTTCGAAAGCGGCCATGAACAGCGGAAAATGGATCGGCGTCATCGACGGGGCCAGGATGACGTTCTGCTTGGCGTCTTCCTTGGTGAATTTCGTCTTTTCGTAGGAATACGGTTCGATGACGTGATCTTCTTTGGGCCGGTGATTCATGACGAACAGCAGCGAACGGAGGCGGATGCGGATGGCGCCCAGGTTGGACCCTTCGTCGATCTTGAGCAGGGTGTGGATTTTGTGACCATGGGCCAGGATGTCCTGGACCTGGTCGGCGACGATGGCGTCGAGGCCGCAGCCGAAGGAATTGAGTTCTACCAGTTCCAGGTTCGGATGCTGCGTGATGTACTGGGCCGCCCGGTAGAGGCGGGAATGGTACGACCACTGGTCGACGACGCGCAGGTGGCCCGGGAATTGGCCCAGCGGTGCCACGCCGTCTTCGGTGAGGACGGCCAGACCCAGGCTGTTGATGAGTTCCGGTATGCCGTGGTTGATTTCCGGGTCGATATGGTACGGGCGGCCGCAGAGGACGATGGCCCGCTGACCGGTCTTTTCCAGGTTGTCCAGGATTTTCTTAGTCAAATCATAGATTTTCTGTTTATACGCTTCTTCTTCGTCCCAGGCGGCAGCGGCAGCGGCTTTGATTTCGTGAGCCGGCAGGTTCCAGGCCTTGAGTTCTTCCGCCAGGCGCTTGCCGATGCGCTTCTTGTCGTGGAGCGGCAGGAAGGGGCAGAGATAGGGCGTATTGGTTTCGGCCAGGCGTTCGCCCATGTTGTTGCGGATGACTTCGGGATAGCTCATGACCATGGGGCAGTTGAAGGTATTGTCCTTGCTGCCTTCGCTGGGGCCGTTCTGGATGCAGGGATAGAAGATTCGGTCGACGCCTTTTTCCAACAGGTTTTCGATGTGGCCGTGGACCAGTTTGGCCGGGTAGCAGGCCGAATCCGACGGGACCGTGTCCATCGCCTTTTCAAAGAGGGGTTTTGAAGACGGGTCGGAAAGGACGACGGTATAGCCGAGTTTGGTGAAGAACGTGAACCAGAAGGGATAGTCTTCGTACATATTGAGGACCCGCGGGATACCGACGGTGCCGCGCGGCGCATTTTCTACGGGCTTGTAGCCGAAGAGCAGGTTGTATTTCACCTTGTACATATTGGGCAGGGGCTTCTTGCGGGCCGATGTCGAGCCGGCGGCGCCGCGTTCGCAGCGGTTGCCCGTGATGAAGGACCGGCCGTCGTTGAAGGTATTGACCGTCAGCAGGCAGTTATTGGTGCACAAGCCGCAGTGGCGGATGGACGTCGTGACCTGCAGTTCTTCCAGGGCCTTCGGGCTGACGATGGTCGACTTGGCGTGGTCCTGGTGATAGGCCGTGCGGCAGACGAGGCCCATGCCGAAGGCGCCCATGAGGCCGGAAATGGCCGGACGGATGACCTGGCGGCCCAGGAGCTTTTCGAAAGCCCGCAGGACGGCGTCGTTGTAGAAAGTGCCGCCCTGGACGACGATGTGCTTGCCGAGCTTGGCCGGGTCTTTGACCTTGATGACTTTATACAGGGCATTCTTGATGACCGAGTAAGAGAGGCCTGCCGAGATGTCGGCCAGTGTAGCTCCTTCTTTCTGGGCCTGCTTGACTTTGGAGTTCATGAAGACCGTGCAGCGCGAGCCCAGGTCGATGGGGCTCTTGGCCAGGAGGGCGGCCTGAGAGAAGTCCTGGATGGACATTTTCAGGGATTTGGCGAAGGTATCCAGGAAGGAACCGCAGCCCGACGAGCAGGCTTCATTGAGCAGGATGTCTTCGATATGGCCGTCTTTGATGCGGCTGCATTTCATGTCCTGGCCGCCGATATCAAGGAGGAAGTCGACGTCCGGGCAGAAGTGGGACGCTGCCTGATAGTGGGCAATGGTTTCGACTTCGCCCAGGTCGAGGTGCAGCGCTTCCTTGAGCAGGGCTTCGCCGTAGCCGGTGATGCCGGCTTTGGCGATGAAGGCCTTTTCCGGCAGGCGGCGGTAGACTTCGGCGACGATGTTCTTGGCCGCTGTCAAAGGGCTGCCTTCATTGTTCTGGTAGTGCGAATAAAGGATCTTCATGTCTTCGCTGAGGACGACGGCCTTGATGGTCGTCGAGCCGGCGTCGATGCCCAGGTAGCACGGGCCGCTGTAGGTGGTGATGTCCGCCTGCGGGACCGTGTGCTGGCTGTGGCGGGCCCGAAATTCGTCGAGTTCGGCCTGGTTGTTGAACAGCGGTTCGACGCGGTCCGATTTGGCCAGGGTCGATTCGTCGACGTTCTTCAGCTGGCCCATGAGGTTCATGAAGGAAACGGGCTTCGTATTTATGCTGCCCAGGGCGGCGCCGATGGCCACGTAGACCTGAGCGTTTTCCGGGGCAATAACCTGTTCCGGCGTCAGATGGAGGGTCTTGGCGAATTGTTCCCGCAGTTGGGACAGGTAGGTCAGCGGACCGCCGAGGAAGCAGACCGTGCCTTTGATGGGACGGCCGCAGGCCAGGCCGGTGATGGTCTGGAAGACGATGGACTGGAAGACGGAAGCGGCGACATTTTCCTTGCTGGCCCCTTCGTTGAGCAGGGCCTGGATGTCCGTCTTGGCGAAGACGCCGCAGCGGGCGGCGATGGGATAAATGGTGTCGGCTTTCTTGGCCAATTCATTGAGGCCGCTGGCATCGGTGTCGAGGAGGGTCGCCATCTGGTCGATGAAGGCCCCGGTCCCGCCGGCACAGTTGCCGTTCATGCGGTGTTCGTTGCCGCCGGTCAGGTAGGTGATCTTCGCATCTTCACCGCCGAGTTCGATGATGACGTCCGACTGGGGATAATAAGTGCGGACGGCTTTGGTACCGGCAATGACTTCCTGCAAAAAGGGAATGTGCAGGTAGTCTGCCAGGGCGATGCCGCCAGAGCCGGTGATGGCCATGGTGATTTGACGGTCGCCAAAGATTTCATAGGCGTTTTGGAGTAAATCCCAAACTTTTTGGCGTATATCCGTATAGTGGCGGACATAGCATGCGTGAAGGCATTGTTTGGCATGGTTGAGGACGGCGATCTTTACCGTCGTCGAACCGATGTCGATGCCGATATGTAAGAGATTTTTCATGTTTTGTCACCCTATCGGTTTACCAACCGATTCTTTCTTATAAATTTCTATATTATAAAGACTGTATATAAAAAGTCTACTTTATATTGTACCATAATCCCCTTGTTCTGTAAGGGGGTGAGAGAGAGGATTTTTTGCTGCGCCATAAAATGAGTTACGACAAATCCTGGCAAATATGATAGAATAAAGGTGTCCCTGTCTTAATGAAAGCTATATTTTTATCATAAAGGAGCCCTGTCATGAGAAAATTCGTAAGCGAACACCAGTCCCCGTATTTGGATTTGACGACGGAAGTGTCGGATATCCTCTATCGCGGTCACTCGCAGTTCCAGGACATCATCGTCGCCGATTCCAAGGAATTTGGCCGGATGCTGGTCCTGGACGGTGTTTTCCAGACGTCTATCAAAGATGAATTTATGTATCACGAAAGCATCGTCCACATCCCCCTGTTCCTCCATCCCAACCCGAAGAAAGTCCTCATCATCGGCGGCGGCGACGGCGGCGCTGCCCGGGAAGCCGTCCGTCATCCGGAAGTCGAATCGGTCACCATGGTCGACATCGATGGCCAGGTCATCGAATTGTCCAAGAAATATTTCCCGGAAATCTCTAAAGCCATCCTTGAAAAGAATCCCAAACTGACCGTCAAAGTCGGCGACGGCATCGCCTTCATGCGGGAAGCCGAAAACTATTACGACGTCATCATCGTCGACTGCTCGGACCCCGTCGGCCCTGGTGAAGGACTGTTCTCGTATGATTTCTATAAGGACACCTTCAAGGCCCTCAAAGAAGACGGTCTCTTCGTCCAGCAGACCGAATCGCCTTTCATGCACCGCAAACTGGTCAAGGACATCTTCGACTGCGTATCGGACATCTTCCCCATCACCCGCCTGTACACGGCCTTCATCCCGCTCTACCCGTCGGGCATGCACTGCTTCACCATGGGCTCGAAGAAATACGATCCCTTGGCATGGGAACCGAACCGCAAACGGACCTTCCCGACCAAATACTACAACGAAGGAATCCAGAAGAGCGCCTTCGTCCTGCCGAACTTCGTCAAGGACTTATTATACGGAGAAAAAGAAAGATAAAAAAGTTTGAAAAAGTGCTTGACTTTGTGAAGGGTTCATGATAAGATTATCTACGTTGACGGCGCTAATACAGCGCGGCCGACGCAGATAATCTCATATGGCGGGTATGGTGAAGTGGTTAACACGGCGGATTGTGGCTCCGTTACGCTAGGGTTCGAATCCCTATACTCGCCCCATAGGGGTATAGCCAAGTGGTAAGGCACCGGACTTTGACTCCGCTATGCGCTGGTTCGAAT
>OCTW011618312.1_pt1 | contig 10953 bp, 7 predicted proteins | sample 1539671 | NCBI WGS metagenome assembly OCTW01 (sample SAMN02144230, study PRJEB22623) | gut metagenome | biome: sheep rumen | host: Ovis aries | place: New Zealand | reverse complement strand
TGTATCGATCACAGATACTCTTTGTCGGAAGCCGATGCATTTGCCGGCCTTTCTAAGTATATTTCAGAAGAAGCTTCTATCCGTTCCTGCGCTAAATGTGAAGCAGCTCTTGTAAAAGCTCACCTTAAATTGCGCGGCAAGTTGACTGATGATGTAGCTAAAAAGCTCGACGACGTTGCCGCAAATATCGACCCTCAGGAAGTTTACACAGAAGAAGAAAAAACAAAGCACAATATCCGTGCCCTTGTAAACGTAATGAAGACTAAGGTTGATTCAGAGATTGGACCTCTTATTCACCTTGGTGCTACCTCGGTTGATATTCTTGATACAGCCCTCAGCTGCCGTATGCGCGACGTTACTCAGAATGTTGTGCTTCCAGAACTTAAAAAGCTTGAAAATTATCTTTGTGATATTGCTGAGCGTGAATGCGCTACACCACAGGTTGGTCGTACACACGGACAGCACGCTGTTCCTATTACATTCGGATGGAGCATTGCTGAATTTGTTAGCCGCCTTGGAAAGTCTATTTTGCGAATTGAAGAGTTGAGCAATCAGCTGGTTGGTAAACTTGCCGGCCCTGTTGGAAGTTACAATGGACCTTCTATGATTGTAAAGGATCCTGAAGAGCTTGAACGCACATACACAGAGTTCCTGGGACTCACACCATCTGAATATTCAAATCAGCTTGTTGAACCTGAATACGTTCTCCGCCTCCTGCTTGAGATGAACGTAGCCTTCGGAATTATTGCAAACTTGGCTGATGATTTGAGAAACCTCCAGCGCAGCGAAATTGGTGAAGTATTTGAGTACTTTGCTGCAACACAGGTAGGTAGCTCAACAATGCCTCAGAAGAGAAACCCTTGGAACAGCGAGCACGTAAAGTCTTTGTGGAAGGCTATGTGCCCTCGCGTAATCACTTTCTATATGGATCAGATTTCTGAGCACCAGAGAGACCTTACAAACAGCGCCAGCCAGCGCTTTATTGCAGATTATGTTTCTGGCTTTACAATGGCAGTTGCCCGCATGAACAGCGTTGTTAAGGGACTCCAGGCAGATAAGGAAGGCATGGCAAGAAATCTCGAAAATGCCGGCGGAAAAGTAAAGGGTGGCGTTCTCGCAGAACCAGCTTATATCCTTCTTGGCGAAGCAGGCTACAACGACGGTCACGAAATTATCCGAAAGATTACCCTCGAAGCAGAGCAGAGTGGAAAGACCTTCTTCGAAGTTCTCAAAACTCACGAAAAAGAATACGCCGACATCACAGCCCAGCTCGAAAAGCTTGGCGTTGAGAATCCTGCAAACTTCTTCGAACATCCAAGCAACTACTGCGGACTCGCTGCAGTTAAGTCTAAGAGACTGGCACAGAAGTACAGAGAACTTTGCAAATAGATAAAACTGTCATCCCGAACGCTACGCCACATTCGCACGCACCTGCTACGAATGTGTGTTTCGGGATCTTCTAGAAGATGCTGAAACAAGTTCAGCATGACATAAAAAAAAGGCCGGACACTAAAAATGCCCGGCCTTTTTCATAATGTTTACCACACGGATTGGATTTTGCTAACGCAAAATCTTTTTTTTATTATGGAAATGCCGTTAGGCATTTCGAATCCGTGTGGTATAAATTATTTCAGGTTAATCATTGATTTGTCGTAATCAGTTGGAGGTATATAGCCCATGAGTTCAATCAATGTGCTAGGCCAAGAAGAGATTCCAAGTCCGCTGTTAAGCTCGAGCTCATATTCGCCCTTGTACTCTGGGTCGTAGATGATGCCAGGAACAGGGTTCAAAGAGTGGCTTGTCTTTGGCTTTGGTTCGCCGTCAGCGCCCATAGCAACAGAGCCGTCCTTCTTGTGCTCGTACATATCGTCTGAGTTACCATGGTCAGCTGTAAGACAGAGGATACCGCCAGCCTTTTCAATAGCTGCCTTAAGGCGGCCAAGCTGAAGGTCCATTCCTTCCATAGAACATACAACAGCGTTGAATACGCCAGTGTGTCCAACCATATCGCCGTTAGGGTAGTTAAGGCGGATGTGGTCATATTTTCCGCTTTCAATTGCTTCGATTACCTTGTCAGTAATTTCTGCACATTTCATCCATGGGCGCTGCTCGAAAGGAACAACATCAGATGGAACTTCAATATATGTTTCAAGATTCTTGTCGAATTCACCAGGGCGGTTACCGTTGAAGAAGTAAGTAACGTGACCATATTTCTGAGTCTCAGAAATTGCCATAAGATGAACACCAGTCTTTGTAAGATATTCACCCATTGTGCGGTCAATGCTTGGTGGGTTTACAAGGAACTGAGCAGGCTTGTGGTTATCACCATCGTATTCCATCATACCTGCATATTCAACAGCAGGGCGGCGTACGCGGTCAAAGTGAGTAAAGTTATCCTCTTCGAAAGCAGCAGTAATTTCAAGAGAGCGGTCACCGCGGAAGTTGAAGAAGATTACAGAGTCGCCGTCAACGATTGGACCAACAGGCTTTCCGTCTTTAGCAATTACAAACTCGTGCATATCCTGGTCGAGAAGTCCTGCATTTTCCTTGCGGTAAGTATTGATAGCTTCAGTAGCGCTTGCAAACTGACGACCGTCAGCCAAAACATGAGCGTGCCATCCGCGCTCTACCATGCTCCAGTCAGCACCATAGCGGTCCATAGTGATGTACATACGTCCACCACCAGAAGCAATCTGATAATCAACATCGCTGAAGTCAGCAAGGAATTTTTCGAGAGGCTCAAAATATTCAAGAGCGCTTGTAGGAGGAACATCGCGTCCGTCAAGAAGGGCGTGAACGCGGAGAGTCTTTACACCTTCCTTGTGAGCCTGAGTAATCATAGCCTTAAGATGGTCAATGTGAGAGTGAACGTTACCGTCAGAAACAAGACCTATAAGGTGGAAAGTAGTTCCCTTGTCCTGAACATTCTTTACAAGCTTCTTCCATACAGCGCCTTCAAACATGCTGCCAGAAGCAATAGATTCGCCAACAAGCTTAGCACCCTGAGCAAAAACGCGGCCACAACCCATAGCGTTGTGACCAACCTCAGAGTTACCCATATCAGCATCAGTAGGAAGACCAACAGCAGTTCCGTGAGCCTTGAGCTTAGTGTGAGGGCAGTTAGCAGTAAACCAGTCCAGGTACTTCATTTTAGAAGCCTTAACTGCATCTCCCTCTTCATACTTACCATATCCAACGCCGTCCATAATAACCAGGACAACAGGACCACGACGACCCTTCCATTTAGGGTTCTTTTCCAATGCATGCATTGTGTCTGCCATATATTTAATCTCCTATAAAATAAAACAATTTTGGGCGTTTCCCTTGCAAATAGTAAATGCTAAAAAAATGCTCCAAGTTTTCGCATTTTTTTTTAACGCATTTGCTATTTTCCAAGGTCGGGCTTTGCGCACTTCCGCTCTCGCTCCATTCCTTCGTTCTGGTGGTTTCGACAAGCCCTTCGACAAGCTCAGGAACCACTCAACCACCGTCACTTCGGAACGCCTGCGGCGGTGCTCCAATCCCTAACGCATCGTTAACATAAAAATCTTCTATATTTTAATGAAAAAGCAGCCTTTTTACAACTTACCGGGCTTGCCCTCTCACACAATAAAGGCCCGAATTACCCCTAAAGGCTCGGCTCACACCCCGTACGTGTAAACAGCAGTTGACTTCCAGAATTACCCGTAAAATATGTTTATCTTAAAACTTTACCGTTTCCCTTTACGTGAGTTTTCTGCCTGCTTTCACAAAACTCCCGTAAAATTACAGGCAGATATTGAAAGAACACACTCCTGTTACGTGAGATTTCAATACTATAATACAAAGCTCACGTAATTACCCTGCTTTGAACTTGAATCCATGTGACCTGCTTGCTTCATTGTACGTGAGCTTCACTCGTGGCAACAAGAACCTCACGTAACCACTTTTATCACACAAACTCCAGACCTGTGGAATGAAGACAAAAAAACGTGCCCCTGGGGAGCACGGTTTTGTCTTTTAAGTACAGTCGTTTTATTCCGGAAATGGCAGGTAAAACTAGAGCTTTTTCATGTAGTAAGACTGGTTGCTTACGTTAACAATGTATTTGTTTTTACCCGGGTTTGTTTTGAGACTCTTATTTGAAGACTGCATACCTTGTTTAAAAGCAGATTCAAATTCCTGTTTATAAGAATTTGAAAGTGTATAGGTAAGCTTTATGTAATTGTCATCTATTGAACTTTCGCTTGGTATGAGAGTTCCAAATCCCTGATTCTGCATTGAACTTCCAACAGACGTCATAAAATAACTGTTAAACATGGATTTACTAGCTGGTGACAGATTTTTGTAGTAATTGTAAGTATCACCATCCATACAATCCTTCGTATTCATAGTCTGGGTAAACTTTGCAGAAGTAAAGGTAAAATCGCTGCCGGAATAAGCTGCTTCAACATCTATTACGATTGTAAAAGGTGGGGTTGTATCTGCGGCTCTCGAAAAGCTGGAACTGTCTCCTTCAAACTTTACAGCCCAGTTTGTGTTAGCAGCTGCTTCAAAGGTTTGAGTACTTTGGGTACAGTCAGAATACTCTGAAACATCCATTTTAGGCAGGTTTGAACCAGAGCCTTCGTTATCTCCACCGCTTGCGTTGCTGCAGGCGGTAAAAAGCAATGCGGCAGCAAGAAGGGCTGCACTTAATAAACTTGTTTTTTTCATAATAGACTCCTTTGGAATTAATTACTTTTGTATACGATTATATCATATAATTCCATATAAAAAAAAATCCTGAAGAGTAAATCTTCAGGATTTTATGGAGAATAGGGGGCTCGAACCCCTGACCCTCGGCTTGCAAAGCCGATGCTCTAAGCCAACTGAGCTAATTCCCCGTCGGATAAGGTATATTATATTATTTTGATTTTTTGTGCAATATGTTTATTGCGAATATGGGTTTTATGCCCTATAATTAAAGATAATATAATTTTAGGAGACGTTTTATGAGTGACGGATTGGATCCGGAAATTGCGGCACTTTTAGCTCAGTCTGGAAACGGAAATGCAGAGGGAGATGCTTCCTCGGGAGAAGAAGTCCTAAGTCCAGCAGGTGAAGCTGATTTTAATACAGGCTCTTCATCAGCTTCTGCTTCAACAAGATCTATTCATGAGGTAGATTTAAGCCGTACCGAATTTGCCCCTATTGAAAAATTTACAAGTGATACACCTTCAGATGTTTTTAATGATACAAAATATTATAAGACTGCATTGACCGGCGAAAATCAGTCGGCTCAGCGTGTACATCAGATTCTTTCCAAGTATCTTACCTGTCAGGATCCTAAGGACCGTGCAGTTTACCGTCAGCAGATTGTAACCTCTTACTGGGAGCTTTTGCGGGGAATGGTTGGCAAGATGGCCTATCCAGATACTCCGATGCCAAAGAAAATGATGGTTCGTTTTGGTGTATTGCTTCCTTCTTTATTCAGACAGGAACAAAAGGATTATTTTTCGAGAATCTTTATAGAAAACCGTGAAGCAGAGCCAATCATGTATGTTGACGAATGGTTTAAGGAAATTGCTTCTGGACGAATGGGTAACTCAGCTACTGATGAAAAGAAGCAGGTAAAGACCGCTAATATGACTCCGGATCAGGCCGCTTCCGCAGAACAGTCTCGTCTTATGCAGCTGCAGTCTAAGAACTCTGGTAAGCTGCAGAGTGCAGAAAATATTCTCGGAATCAAAGAGAATGAACGACGTATGCTTGAAACCGAGCTTCAGCGAAATATAGAAGAGTTGTGTAAGCATAATCCGGTGCTTGGACTTGATAATCATCTTGCCGGTTATACTGAGCAGCAGCGAAGACTTTTGCCTTCAATTACCGATACACTCCATCGTCTTTCTAAAAACGACAAGGAGCTTTCTAAGGTGCTGGAAGAGTTCAAGGAAGCCAAGCAGACCTACGACAACGTTCAGGATAAAATTAATCAGGGAGGCGGGGCTGCTGCCGCTACAAACGATACAGAGGCTGTAAAAATTGAGTTCGAAACTGTGCGTCAGATGGCAAAAATGACTGTTGGCCGTCGTGGAAATCAGTTCCCTCTCTTTACACGCGAATTCTACCATTGTACCGAGCGTGGTACAGGCACCCGCGAGAATGTAATTGATGTTCTGCGCTGGATTGAAAGCCTTGACCCGGGTGTATTCCACCGAATCCATAAAAATATTCCAAACAGAATTGTACCTTATGTTCTGCTTGTTCCAACTTACGGTGACCGCGGCTTCTGCTGGGAGCCTTTTGACCGCTATAACCGCGTAACCAGCCGTGGCCGTATCGTTGTTCCAATGTATCCTAAGGACCTTAAGATTGCAGTTCTTACTGCCGTTGCAGATTTAAGATGGCAGGTTGCAAAGGAAAAGGCTTCTTATTACTGGATGGAGGAAGGTCTTACCGGTCAGTACTACCAGCACTTTGACCAGATGAAGCTTAAGGGTGATGTAAAGGAATTCTTTATTGAAGACTACATTCTCTGGATGACTAAGGAATCTACCGGAGTTCAGCGCCTGGACAAGGACGTTCGCGGAATCTTCTGGCGTAACATGCCATTCCCTAAGGCCCTTAAGGAAGATCTCCGCAAGCGCTCACTTGTATACGACGAGCTGTGTAAGAAGGATGCCAACCGCGAGATGAGTGACGGTTATTGATGCCTGATAATGAAATGACAGGCATCAAAACGAGTGAGTCAAGGCCTTGAGCGAAGCGTGCCTTGACCACTCGTATATCACGGAAATTTATGGAAACCCCAAAAAAGTGGGACGCAGGCAAAAAGAATAAGGGGGGACCCCGTCAGCGTCCACGCGAGCGAAGCAAGCGTGGGGAAGCGAACGGTGGGGGGATAACTTATTTTTTTGCCGTCGCTGGGACCCGCTTTTTTGGGGTTTTACAATTTTACGGTGATTATTCTCCACTTAAAGCTACAACCGGATCCAGCTTTGCTGCACGGCTTGCGGGATTCAGTCCAAAGAATATTCCTACGAATACCGAAAAGCCGAAGGCAATCAGGCAGGCATTTGTATTTACAATAAATGCGTTAGACTGAACATATTCAACGGCAAGACTCACTGCAATTCCTACAATGATTCCCATAATTCCGCCTAAAAGCGTAATACTGGCAGATTCAATCAAAAACTGCTGTCTAATTGCCATTGGACTTGCGCCCAGAGCTTTTCTAATTCCGATTTCCTGTTTTCTTTCAGTTACCGTTACAATCATAATATTCATAATTCCAATACCGCCAACAAGCAGTGAAATTGCGGCAATTGCGCTCAAAAGAAGGCTTAGAGTTCCGGTAATCTTACTCATCTGTTCAATCATCGACTGCATGCTCATAACGTTTACCGCATATTCATTTCCGGTTTTATTGGTGTAATAGCTTTTTATATCAGTAGTTACGGTAGAAGCAATTTCTGCAGAGGTTGCCTGAACCATTACGTTTGCCGCAGCAGGATTTGGCATGATTTTTTTGGAATAAAAGCCGCGGGGAATAAAGGCGGCCCCGTTTTCCATACCAGTAGACTGCTCCTTTAGAACACCAATTACTTCAAAGCAGAAGCTTGTATTGCTCGCAACAAGAATTACATTCTGGCCTACAGCATCACCTGCCGGGAAAAAATTTTCGGCAGTAGCATGATTCAAAATGATTTTTTGAGTTCCTTCTTCGTTATCTGTTACAGAAAAGAATTCTCCCTTTTCCAGTTCGAAGCTGTACATTTCCAGGTAGCCGGTTTCTATAGCACTGCAGTTTACCGAAGAAGAGGTTTCACCATACGACATAGTTGCATTAAGCGAGTTTTTATACCAGATTTTTTTTATATTGCGGACGTTGTCGAATAAATCTGTTCTGGCCGCTTCATTAAACTGTACAGATGAAGAAGAGCCGCGGCGGCTAATAAAACCGGCACTTACGCTTACAACATCAAGACCTGCTGAACCAAAGGTATCCTGAATCTTTTTTGTAGTGCTGCTTCCAAGGCTTGTAATTACGATTACAGAGGCAACACCAATAATTACACCCAGGAGAGAAAGAAAGGTTCTTGTTTTATTGCTTTTAAAGTTCTTGAATGCGTTTATAAAATCTTCTAACATATTATCCTTCTACTATCTGACCATCGAGAATCCGGATGCAGCGCTTTGTAGATTCGCCGATTCTCGGATCGTGGGTAACGATGATTATTGTTGTATTGTTCTCGCTGTTAATTTTGCGGAACATCTCCATAACCTGTTTTCCGGTTTCTGTATCGAGGGCTCCGGTAGGTTCATCTGCCAGAAGAATCTTTGGCTGAGTTACCATTGCCCGTGCAATTGCAACACGCTGCTTCTGGCCGCCGGAAAGCTCGTGGGGCTTGTGATGAATACGTTCTGCAAGTCCTACCGACTCAAGGGCCGCCAGGGCCTTTTCGTGACGCAGTCGGCGATCCAGCTTCTGGTATTTTAATGGAAGCATTACGTTTTCTATTACGTTCATAGATGAAATAAGATGATACTGCTGAAATACAAAGCCGATAGTCTGGTTGCGGAGAACAGACAATTCTTTTTCGTTCATCTTAGCAGTTTCGCGGCCATTTATTTTTACAATTCCGGAAGTAGGACGATCGAGACAGCCAATCATATTCATACAGGTAGATTTTCCAGAGCCCGAAGGACCCATTATGGAAACGAATTCTCCCTGTTCAATATCAAAGCTTACTCCCCTTAAAGCCTTTACTTCGTTGTCTCCCATGATGTAGGTTCTTACAACATCATGTAAGCTTACTACCTTTTCCATAAGCTGCCTGCCTTATCGTCTTGGAGCTCCGCCGCTCTGGGAACCGCCTCCAGAAGGAGCACCGCCGCCGCTTCTGTTGTTATTGTTGCCGCCGTTATTATTGCGGTTTCGATTTGAGCCGGAGGTTTTAGGCTTTGTCTGCTGTAATAGGACTTCGCCGCCTTCGAGACCTTCCAGAACCTTTACGTATTCATTTCCGTAGGGCTGAACTTTTACAGCTTTCTTTTGTTCACCTTTTGCAATTACAACGAAAGGCTCCTTGTCTTCATAACCTATCGCATAGCGTGAAACTACAACATAGGTTTCTGTAGGACTGATTTCTATTTTTCCGGTAAATGAAAAATATGGAAGGATCTGTTCCGGGTAATCATCTATTCTAAGCTTTACCTTTACTACAGTTGCACCTCTGTTTGTTACCGAACCAATTGCCGGCCAGCCGGTTACATAACCAGTAACTGTATCTTTACCGTAGGCAGGGAAGGTGAATAAAACCTTCTGTCCAACCTTGAGTTTTGAGACATCTGTTTCAGTTACTTCTACCTCGGCTGTAAGATAGTCTGTATTTACAAGTGTTCCGATTTTATCTTTTGCGGCAAGCGAGTCTCCGACAGAAGCTTTAAGGTCCGCAATAATTCCATCAAAGGTAGCAATTACCTTGCGGTCATTTACCTTCTGCACAAGAGTTGCCCTTTCGGTTTCCAGAAGCTTAAGCTCACGCTCAGAAGCAGTAAGGCGTTTTGTAGCCGTGTTATAGTCGTGCTTTTCCAGATTATATACCTGTTCTGAATCGTCCAGCTGAATAATTATGTCGCCCTTTTTTACCCGGTCGCCTTCCTTTACATAAACCTCGGTTACAGTTCCTGCGCTGAGTGCCTGCAGAGTCTGCTCCTGAGCAGCCGCAATAGTACCAGAAATTTCAATTACGTTTTCATAGCTTTCTTTATTTGCCGTGTAGAAAACCTTTTCTTCTGTTTTCTTTCCAAGCAGACTTCTCAGGACAACCAGTCCTATGATGATTACAAGCAGACTTACTGCACAAATGATTATTATCTTAATTTTCTTTTTCATATTTTTCCTGCCTTTATTTAATTCACCTGAAATTCTTCTCTAACAAAGTTGGAGATAACATCGTCGTTATATATAATCAAATCAATAAGATTTGAAATCTTTTTTATTATGTTGCTGTTTAAATTGTTCTTAGAAGAAAGATAGTCGTTCTCACTGATGTAGCCCTGCTTATAGAGATTGGCCATATCTCGTTCCAGATCTTCATACATTGTCAGATTTTTTTCGGCGCTTTCTTTTTCCCACAAAAGATTATCCAGCTTCTGCTGAAGCTCTACAACTTTTGTCTGGTAGTTTGCTTCGGCAGAGGCAATAGAAAGCAGCTCCTGTTCTTCTGTAAGGGCATTCTGCTCTTTTGTTATAGAGTTTTTGCGGAAGGTATTTGGACTGAGGGTTGCCGTAAAGGTGTAGGTTGGGGATAGAGAGCTTTTACTTGAACTCGAGGTAGAACCGGTGCTGCTTTTGCTGCTTTCCTCCTGTTTTTCGTTTACCGGAAAGCTTACTCCTGCTCCAAGCGTGAGACCTCCAATTGTACCTGTCAAACCCGCATCTATTGTATCGCTTTTTGTAGAGGAATTATCAAAGGTGTAGCCTCCGTTTGCAGAAAGGCTGTAGGTCTTCTTTGCCTTTCTTTCCATAGAATTGATGGTGTAGGTCCAGTTTGCACTTTCAATTTCTGAGTAAAGCTCTTTATTGAGGCTCGTAACATCAACAGGTTCAAGGGCTTCTATATCAGAAGGAACAAGACTCATAAGATCAACGTTTTCATCAATCTGAATGTCATAACCACATTTTTTATAAAAAACTACAGTGTCGTAAACAAGTGTGTGAATTGCAGTTTGAATATCTCTTTCATCAGATTTTACCTTGAGCTCTGCCTGACGGTAGGTAGAAGAGTTCTGAGAGTAACCCTGGATTTTTTTAGCTTCAAAATCAATCTGATCAGAATAAAACTTTTCCTGCTTTGAAATGATTGAACTGATTGAAGAAAGCAGTTTTTTAAGTTCTGTGTAAAATTCCTTTTCGGCGGCAATGGCCCGCTTTTCAATTTTTCTTTGTGCTTCCGCAACTGAACGTTCTGCCTTGAGCCTGGTAAT
>OCTW011609728.1_pt1 | contig 10953 bp, 7 predicted proteins | sample 1539671 | NCBI WGS metagenome assembly OCTW01 (sample SAMN02144230, study PRJEB22623) | gut metagenome | biome: sheep rumen | host: Ovis aries | place: New Zealand | reverse complement strand
TTATAACGAATAAAAGGTGAGCGCATGACTATTATTGAATTACTTGAACAGTATACCAAAGAAAATCCGAATACCGCGATTCTCTTTGATGAGGCTCAGCCCAAGGGTATCACATACGCTCAGCTCGACGATTTCAGCGGCAGAGTATATGCGTTTTTGACCGACAAGGGCATCGGTAAGGAGGACTTTGTCCTCATCAACCTGCCGCGCGGAATTATGCCGGTTATCGCGATGATCGGCGTTTGGAAAACAGGCGCGGCTTGGGCGTTGGTTGAGGACACCTACGCTCCCGACCGTATCGCCTATATCCGCGAGGACTGCGGCTGCAAGCTCGAGATTAACGCCGAAGCCTGGGAGGAGATTATGAATGTTGAGCCTAAGAAGGGCTACGCTTCTCCCGATATGCACGACGCGGCTTACGCAATTTACACCTCCGGTACCACAGGCAACCCCAAGGGCGTTTTGCACGAGTACGGCAACTTGCAGAGAGCTATTGACTCAATCGCGGTTGACGGCAAAAATCCCTTCGATGGCAACGACAGAATCGCGCTGCTCGCTCCTATGAACTTTGTAGCGTCGGTAATCGTTATCCTTAAGGCGCTCAGCATTTGCGGCGGCAAGATCTTTATTGTAAGCTACGCAACAATCAAAAACCCGATGGCGCTTAAGCTGTTCTTTGTTGAAAAGCGCATCAGCATTACGTTCCTTACCCCGTCATACGTACGTATGCTCGGCAACACCACAGGACCGTTTTTGCGTATGCTCTTTGTGGGCAGTGAGCCTGCAAACAACGTTTACAACAAGAACCTTGATTTGATTAATATTTACGCGGCTTCCGAGAGCGGCTTCGCCGTTGGCGTATTCCAAATCGACAAGTCCTACGAGACCTGTCCTATCGGTAAGCCCGAAATCGAATGTCCGATTACCCTGATTAACGAGGAAGGCAACGAAGCCGCTGAGGGCGAAATCGGTGAGCTCTGCTTTGAAAACCCCTATGTTCGCGGCTATATGCACCTTCCCGAGGAAACCGAAAAGGCGTTCCAAAACGGAATTTACCACACAGGCGACCTCGCGCGCATGGACGAAAACGGCAACTATGTTCTGCTCGGACGTTCGGGCGATATGATTAAAATTAACGGCAACCGCATTGAGCCTGCCGAGATTGAAGCTTCGGTTAAGCAGGTGCTCGGCATCGACTGGGCTGCAGCGCGCGGCTTTGAGGAAAACGGCAAGAGCTATCTTTGCGCCTACTACACCGCCGACATCGAGGTTGACGGCGACAAAATGCGCGAGGAGCTTTCAAAGCGCCTGCCGTACTATATGATTCCTGCCTATTATATGAAGATAGACAAGGTTCCGCTCAAGCCGAACGGAAAAATGGACAGAAAGGCTCTGCCCAAGCCCGACGCTTCCGACTTTAAGACCGACTACGTAGCGCCTGAAAACGAGACGCAGCAGAAGCTCTGCGACGCTATGGCAAAGGTTCTTAAGCTCGATCAGGTTGGAATTAACGACGATTTCTATGAGCTCGGCGGCGACTCGCTCGGCTCAATCAACCTTATTACCGAAAGCGAGCTGCCCGGACTTAATTCAAGCGAAATCTTCCGCGGAAGAACTCCTAAGAAAATCGCTGAGCTGTACGAGGCAAATCACGCCAATGACGACGGCGAGGCTCCCGAGGTAAAGAACGCGCGTTCAATGAAGCGCGACCATCCGCTGACCGTTGAGCAGCTTTATATGGTTGACTATCAGCTCTACACTCCGAAGTCCACAATGTACAACCTCTTTACAATGATGAGAATGGACAAGGATACGTTTGATATGCAGAAGATGGCTGACGCTATGCACACCGCTATACGCAACCATCCCGCGCTGCTCACAACCTTCCATTTCAACGAGGACGGCGACATTGTTCAGCGCTACACGCCTGATGTTCTGCAGGATATCCACGTAGAAAAGCTCAGTGAGTTTGAGTTTAATAACATCAAGGATAACCTCGTTCAGCCGTTTAAGATTATCGGCGGATGTATGCACCGCTGCCGTGTGTTCGAGACCGAAAAGTACGGCTATATCTTCTTTGACGTTCACCACACATTGTTTGACGGCACATCGCTTAAGCTGTTTATGCAGAACGTCGGCAAGGCGTTTATGGGTATGCAGCCCGATCCCGACCTGTATTACCTGATTCTCCAGAACCGCGAGGACGAGCAAAAGACAGAGTTCTATCAGGAGAGCAAGAAGTACTTTGAGGATCGCTTTGAGGGCGTTGAATGGTCAAGCTACCCCGATACCGACCACGAGTCGCGCGAGAATGAGATGGGCGAGGTGCTCGCTCCTCTCGGAATTGAACAGCCTCAGATGAAGGCTATGGAGCGCCGCTACCGTATCAGCCGCAACGAGTTCTTTATCTCCGCGCTCGCGCTTGCAATTTCAATTTATAATGAAAAAGACGATATCAAGCTCTGCTGGATTTACAACGGCAGAGAGGACTTAACAGCTATGAATTCTGTAGGTCTGCTGTTCCGCGAGCTGCCCGTAGGTATCCGATTTAAGGACGATATGACTCTGCGCGATTTGTTCGCGGACGTTCACGAGCAGGTTCAGAGAGGCATTGAGCACTGCTGCTATCCGTATGTTGACCTCAACAACCAGGCAGGCACAGGCAACGAAGCCGCATATCTGCTCTATCAGCAGGATATCCGCGATATGGGCGGTATGGACGGTATGAATGTCGAGACAATCGACATCCGTCAGAACCAGGCTGCCTCACAGACAATCCTCGATATGGAAATCCTCGACGGCGGCGACGGTCTTGAAATGATGATGGACTATACCTCCAGCCTGTACGAGGAGGAGAGTATGAATGAGTTTAAGGACCTCTTCATCAGAGTATCTCAGGGCTTGGTTACCCACAATTCGCAGAACGACGTAACAATCGGTGAGCTGCGCGACAAGTACAAGAGCAACAAGGGATTCTTTGAAACTATTTTTGCTATATTCAGAAAGAAAAGATGAATTTAGGTATTAAAAACGAAGACAGGCTTGTGATTCGTCACCGCTACGGGGTTAACAGCCCCGTAGAAGGAGAGTACGACGAATCACTCGCCGCTCACTGTAAAAATGGAACCTTTATCGGCGGCAGAGCAGGTAAGGCTCTTGTGTACAAGGGCATACCCTTTGCCAAGCCGCCGGTAGGCAATTTGCGCTGGAAGGCTCCGCAGCCGGTCGATGACTGCGACGGAGTTTTTGAGGCGTACTACAACGGAAAATCTCCTATTCAAACCGAATGGCCGAGCGAGCAGGCTTCCTATTATCCGCAGGGCGAGGACTGCCTTTACCTCAATATCTGGCTGAACGAAACCGATAAAACCGCGGATAAGCCCGTAATGGTGTTTTTCCACGGCGGCTCCTACGGCTGGGGAGGAACAGCGGATCCGATTTACGACGGCGCGAACTTTGTCGGCAAGCAGAGCGATATTATTCTGGTGACTGTCGGCTACCGCGTAGGTATGATGGGCTTTGTGGATTTCAGCGGCGTAAAGGGAGGGGAGGACTTTCCCGATTCGCCCAACCTCGGTCTGCTCGACCAGATTGAGGCTCTGCGCTGGGTTCAAAAGAATATAGGGGCGTTCGGCGGCAATCCCGAAAACGTGACGGTTTTCGGTGAGTCGGCAGGCGGCGGAAGCGTTTCGCTGCTCCCGATTATTCCGCAGGCAAAGGGCTTGTTCAAGCGCGTAATTGCCGAGAGCGGCTCGGTTGCCCTGACCTTCTCAAAGGAACAGTGCCAAAATGTCACCGAAAAACTGCTTAAGGCGGCAGGCGCCGAATCTATGCAGGATTTGATGGCGCTGACCGAGGCCGAGCTTAAGCTTGTCAACGAGTCGGTTAACGATATCAACAACTTTCCGCAGCGCGACGGCAAGCTTATTCCGCTCGATCCATATCTTCCGTACGAAAACGGCGAGTCCGCCGGTGTGGATATTATGATAGGCACAAATTCGGACGAAATGAATTACTGGATCGGTGAAATCGGCGGAATGATGCTTTACCGCTTTACGAGCTCCGTAAAATTCGAAAACGACTTGAAATCGCTGAGCTACGTGGGAAAAAGGCGCGTAAAGAAGTTTATCGACAGCCTGGAAGGCCCGAATATTTGGCGTGTTTCAGAGTTTTACAACGAGATGATGTTCCGCCTGCCTGCGATTTATCAGGCGCAGGAGCACTCCAAAAACGGCGGCAAGGCGTATATGTATTACTGGACAGTGCCGTCCGCTATCCCTGACCGAAAGGCGTGCCACGCCGTTGAGCTTGCCTATGTTTTCGGCAACCTCGAGGAAACCATTTACACAGGCAAACGCGCTGATGAGGATATTTCCGACGCGGTTATGCAGATGTGGACGAACTTTGCACGTACCGGCAATCCCTCCACAGATGAAATCGAGTGGAAGCCGTACAACGTAAATGACCGCGCCTCGCTGGTTATTTCCGATAAACCGCATATGTCAAACGACGTTTTGCACAAGCAGCGCAAGATGCTTTCTCCGCTGCTTAAGCGGATGATAAATCCTTCCTACGCGGAGCTTGATTACAACGTTCCGTATGTGCGCAAGCTGCTTGCAGGCGGACTGCTCGCTGTTTCGGGAGTAGCTGCTGCGGCGGTTCTTACCGCAAAGCTGTTTAAAGATTAAAAATAAGGATGACTTTCCGTTTGTGCGGATAGTCATCCTTTAATTTGCCGTATGGACAAAAGTCTCAAATTTTGGTATTATAATTGTAACGATATATTGAATGGGTGATAGAATGACGCTTTTCGGAAAAGAGGAGAAAAAGGTTGAGTACCTCGAGCTGGTATACGACCTGATTTTTGTTTACATAGTCGGCAGAAACAACGCGCTTATGCACAATTTTGAAAACGGCTTTACAACCTTGGGCTCGTTTTCGGCGTATGTTTTCTGCACGCTCGCGATTATCCAAATTTGGATGTTCAGCACTTTTTACATCAACCTCTACGGCAGAAACAGCGTAAGAGATTACGTCTTTTTGTTCACGAATATGTACCTGCTGTACCATATGTCCACGGGTATTTCGACGAACTGGACGGAGAACAGCTACCGGTTTTGTATAGCTTGGGCGCTGATTTTGATTAACATCGCCGTGCAGCATTTTATCGAGGCGCGGCATCATAAAGCCGCTCCGTGGGAGTTAAAGCAAATCTACAGGCGCGGCGGAATAATCCTTATCGAAGCGCTCCTCGTTGTCGCGATTACGGTGTTTTACGCCTTTACGGGCATTTCGCTTACGTACATTCCGGTAATTTTCGGTATTGCCGCCACGGCGCTTTCTGGCAGGACAAATATGCTCGTTCCGGTGGATTTCGGACACCTCAGCGAACGCGCTATGCTGTATATCGTGTTTACCTTTGGCGAGATGATAATTGTTATTTCGTCGTACTTTGACGGAAAAATCACCCCGAACAGCCTGTATTTTTCGCTGATGGCGTTCCTCATAGTGGTAGGGCTGCTGCTCAGCTACGGCGTTCTGTACAACAGAATTATCGACCGCGATAAAACCACCAACGGCACGCTGTATATGCTTATTCACGTGTTCTTGATTTTTGCGCTGAACAATATCTCGGTAGCGCTTGAATTTATGCGCGACGAGGAGGTCGCTAATTTCCCGAAAACTCTGTTTTTGACAGGCTCGTTTGTGCTGTGCTTCACGTTTATGTTCCTGCTTGGATTTTACGCGAAAAAGCGCTGCGGCTTTAACCGCAAATTTGCCCTTGTGCTGACGGGAATGATGATTAGCTTTGCCGCGCTTATGCTGATATTCAGGGAGAATATGTACGTGAATATAGCGATTTCCGCAGCGTATGTTTTCGGGGTATTCGCTATGTTGTATTACAGAGGAAAGCGTATGGAGGCTTAACTTTATGGATTTGACAAAAGAAACAAACGTATTAAACGATATTATAAAATATATGACCGTGCCTAAGCTGATTGTCTGCGGCGTGGTGATTGCCGTGACGGTGCTGGTGTTTTTCGGCATTAAAATCGCAACACGGAAAATCAGAAAGAACCTCACGCTCGAAAACGACGGCGACAAGCTTTCACTGCTCAATTTTGTGGTGAACGTCATCCGCATAGCCGTTGTGCTTGCCGCGGCGATTGTCATTTTGCAGATTTTGGGCGTGAACGTCGGAACCTTCGCAACGCTGTTCGGACTGCTTATCGCGGTGCTCGGCTTTGCGTTTCAGGATTCGCTCAAGGACGTCTTTATGGGTATGATTATCCTGCTCGACAACTACTTCAAGGTAGGCGACGCGGTTTGCTACGAAAATAAGGACGGTATTGTTGTACATTTTAATCTGCGCACAACCAAAATCCAGCTTATCGACGATAACTCAATCTTATCGGTTTCGAACAGGAACATCTCACAAATTGCGAAGCTCTCGAATATGAACGACGTCGATGTTCCGCTCTCCTACGACGAGGACGTTAAGAAAATCTACGAAACGCTTACCGAGGTTTGCGAGAGGATTAAGAAAATCGACACTGTCGAGGACAGTGTGTTCAAGGGAACCCAGGGCTTTGACGACTCGGCAATCAGGTACAGGGTGAGGTTTTTCTGCAAGCCGATTAACCGCCCCGACACCAAGCGCGCGGTTATGAGAGAAATCCAGAAGGGACTTGACGGGGCAGGAATAAAAATCCCCTACAACCAGCTCGACGTCCACACGTATAATAAGAAATAATATTGACTTTTTCACGTTTTTAGAATATAATAGCTTTGCTGAATAATTGCAGAGCGGTGAGCGCACCGCTCCGGATTTAGGTAACGTCACTTCGGTGTAACAATTAAATATGAGATAAATATCGGGTTTTGCGACCTGATTTTATAGATTTGCGGGTATGGCGGAACTGGCAGACACGCTAGATTTAGGTAACGTCACCTCGGTGTAACAATAAAATAATTTGATTTTGACGGCGAAAAGCTGTTGAAATATAGATGTGCGCCCGTGGCGGAACTGGCAGACGCGCTGGATTTAGGTTCCAGTCCGAGAGGGTGCAGGTTCAATTCCTGTCGGGCGCACCAAACGGTACAAATCCAAATCTCGTCCCGATTGGAGAGTTTTGGGTTTGTTCTTTTTTGTTGACTTAACTGATACATATTCTTCATATTTGCAAAATTATCTACTATTCTAATAATGCCAAAATATCGTCGTTGGGAGTATTAGAATAGTTTTTTGTTAACATTTTATTCAAACATACTGTCGAAAGCTACATGTCGAAGATGTAAAAGTATCCCGTATTTAGTGGTTTGTATGAAAATCGTTCTACATCTTGCGTTTAGGAAAAGATGGTACTATAATAGTAAATAGACACAATTGAGACTGTAAAAGGTGGAAGAAAGATGGGTATTAATCTTGCGATTGCAAGCGATCTTGACAGATCGTTGTTTGATTATGGGTTCCGAGATTCTCGCCGAAAATGCATATTTATTTCTCATAAAAAAGAAGATGAAGAAGCAGCTATTGCAATCGGCGATTATCTTACGAAGATAGCTAATGTAAATATTTATTTAGACGTAAAAGACTGCATCTTACAAGAAGCAGTCAGTGAGGAAAACGACAGAAAAATAGTTACTTCCATTCAAACAGGTTTGAATCTTAGTACGCACTTGTTATGCGTTATTTCAGACCAAACGCGATTATCATGGTGGGTTCCATATGAGATTGGTTTTGCAGATCGGCAAAACGTTGAAATCACCTCGTTAATGCTTAAGAAAGCAGATGATATTCCTTCGTTTCTCAAGATAAATAAGTCACTTAAAAACACAGATGACTTTTTACATTACATTAGCGATTTTGGGGAATATGGAAGTCTAACTCGAGATTTCAAGTATGAAGAGTTGTCAAATAGCGATTTATCGTTAATACAGAAGTATATAAGATAAGGAGGATTACTATGTACGGATACGATAATTTCTATTATAATCAGAAGCATAAAGTGTTTATCAGTTTTTACCACCACGATGATCAAAAGTACAAAGACACTTTAGAATATCTATTTGGAAACACTGTTATAAACAAATCAGTCAGCAATGGAGAGTACAATACAGATATAAGCGATGAGTATGTTAAGCGTCTTATTCGTGAAGATAAAATCAGCGATGCATCCGTCGTTGTTGTTTTAGTTGGTCCCAACACAAAAAACCGCAAGCATGTAGATTGGGAAATTTATGCTGGTTTATCTCGATACATAAATGGCAATGCAGGACTAATTGGCGTATTACTGCCTACATTCCCGCTGTATAGTGGAAAATACTATTATCAGGACATTCCTGCAAGACTTGCAGATAACATAAAAACCGGTTATGCAGACATTTATACATGGGATGATTTCACTTCGAACTATTCATCATATATTCAAGAAGCCTTTGATAACAGAAGCAAAAGACGTTCGATGATTGATAATTCCAGGCTACAGATGAAGCAAAATAAATGGTGAGGTACCTAATGGACATTATTAATATCGAACTCGAAAACTGGTATAGTTTATCTATCAAGTTAAATTATTTCGCTATTATACTTCTATTTGTAATACTGTTTGGAGTATCTATTATAGTAAAAAAGATATTACCGCTTTTACACAAAAATTCCATGTACATAGATGAAGTTGAACTTGGGATAGGAACAAACAGCAAAGTGAAGATTAAGTTCTCACGTGAAGATAGAGAGATAGCATATAAACTATGGGTTGAAATGTCAACAAGAAAAATTATACTTCCTTTTGACGAAGAAAATGATGTGATTGTTGAAGTGTATGACTCTTGGTATAGTTTTTTTGGAATAGCCAGAGGATTACTGAAGGACATTCCAGTTGAAAAACTGAATAGCAGTAAACAATTAATCTCTGTTACTGACAGAGTTTTGAATAAATGCTTGCGACCTCATTTAACAAAATGGCAAGCAAGATTTCGTAAATGGTATAATTTACAGCTTGATTCTAATTCGGATTTAACTCCGCAAGAAATCCAATACACATATCCAAATTATAATGAGCTGGTAAAGGAGTTAAAAGCAATAAATAAAAACATAGACTATTATGGGGAAGTCTTAAAAAAGTTGGCGTTTAAAGAATAGTCATTTCCGTACAGAAAGAATTATTAGATGATTTGGGCAGGGAGTTTTGACGCTCTCTGCCTGTCTTGTTTTATCGGATTGATTACCGGCTCACAAACGCTCTATTCTTCGCCCTGTTGCTTCAAGCGCACCTGCTCCTGCTTTCCCGTTCTTTGTACTCCCTTCGCCCTTCATTGCTTTGAAAGAAGGCGATTATATTGGGGAGGAAGGTCCTTGCTATCGCATCCGCTATATGCTTTGGGACTCTGCTTTTTTGACCGCTTGATAATCCGATCCGTAAATCTCATAGCAATCAGTTTTGTTTTCTTTTCGTGTTTAATATTACCTCACTTTTAGCAGTTGCCTGCTATCATTATTCCTCGAATTGTTTTGTGGTTCGGGGTCTCCCCGACGAGCTGTTTGTATCGCCTGCCGTCGGTCGGCGATACAAACATTATGCTCGACTGTCCTGTAGGATAGCCCTTGAGAATCCGACATATATTATCGGGCTTTTCACCTTTGAAAGAAAGCATCTTGGCAGACGCACCACATTGGTACGCCTGCCGTTTTATTACGCTATAAAAATCCTCTCTGTAATATTACCCTCCTCATCATAACAATCCTTATGCCGTTCAAATTTGGCATTGAGGTTGATTTTGATGTGGAGCTTTTTATCTTTCTCTGAGATAACAACACTGTCCACCAGCAGCCGTAGGTTGGCGTCGCTGATGGCTCCTTCCTGAATGATTTGCTCAATTAAATCGACGCTTTCTTTCATCTCCGCTTTGCGCTTTTTGATAGTCGCGCTGTAGTCAGTGATAGCGGCGATTTCCTTTTTGAGCCGTTCAATATCGTCCTCGCAGACCTTTAACATCCGTGTGTATATCGCGGAGTGCTCCTTGTCGCGGATACGCTCGAGCAGGATTTCTTCTTGGTCGCTCATACGTTGACGGAGCGTTCTGTTCAGCTCCGAGAGCTTGTTGCTGACGTTGCTTTTCTGTTTCATCCACCGCTTGACGTCGCTTTCGATAGACTGATAGTTTGACAATGCCCTGTCCTTGATACTGAGTAACTCGCTGTAAATCAACTCATCAAGCATAGATTCGTCGATTCTGTGCGGTGTACAATACTCCTTGCCGTACCGATGATAGCCGTTGCAGTTGTATTCATATCGGTCAGGCAGACCTTCCCAATGACGGATCTTGCAGACAAAGGTGCAGCCGCATTCCTCGCAGCGAAGCAATCCTGTATAACGGTGGCACGGTTTGCCCGAACTTGCCCTTACGTCTTTCTTCTTTTTCTGCCCGAAAATAGATTGTACCTGCTCCCATTTCTCCTTTGAAATGATAGCAGGTACAAAGTTTTCATGCACGAAGTTTTCCTCAACCGGAAGCACCTCGCGGATTTGATAGATTTTATTGGTGTGCGTTTTGTGGCAAACCAGCGTGCCTTTGTAGAATTCATTTGTCAGAATCCGTTTGACAGTAGTGCCTGTCCACAGAAACCGGTTCGTAATCTTCGGCGCGTTGCTCATGGTTTTCTTCTTCATCTTCTTGTTCTGATAGTAAAGCGGTGATTTCACTCCTTCGGCATTGAGCTGATGCGCGATATTTTTCAGTCCATAGCCTTGCAAATAGAGGCCGTAAATCCTTCTCACAATCTCCGCTTCTTCCTCAATCACAACCACTTCGTCGGTATTTCTGTCCTTGAAATACCCAAGCGGAGGGACAATAATAATTCCCTCTCGCTGCTTTTGCAGATAGCCTGCCGAAATTCTCCGCGAAGTATCCTTGCAATACATATCATTGATGATACCCTTGAAGCCGATT
>OCTW011286539.1_pt1 | contig 10954 bp, 6 predicted proteins | sample 1539671 | NCBI WGS metagenome assembly OCTW01 (sample SAMN02144230, study PRJEB22623) | gut metagenome | biome: sheep rumen | host: Ovis aries | place: New Zealand | reverse complement strand
ATTCATTCCCATCCGGGCGCGCCTGCGGCACACCCGGCTATTTTCTACGAATGAAACGCCTTCCAGGCGTATCGATTCTATTGGAGAATTGCAATTCAATTGCACATTGCTAATTCATAACAATTCCGAATTCCGAATTATGCATTCTCCATTATGCATTATGCATTATGCATTATGCATTATGCATTATCCATTATGCATTATCCATTATATCCCATGCATTCCCCATTCATCCCCTATCTCCAAATAGTGATTGACGTATCGGCAGAATCGCAATATGATGCAGACCCCGGTATTGGGCTTAGTGATTAGCTTATTATCACTTACGGAGATTAACATGACAATAAAGAATCGTGGGATTCAGCGTTACATTGGGCTTGGCCTGGTTGCGGCAAGCATTGGTATTTTATCTGGTTGCGGACAAATTGATGTCAATACTCCAGAGGGTCTTCTTGCGGCGCTCGAAAAAGGGGAAAAACTCGACAAGGCCATTCCTAAAATTTCGGGCATGATGGCAAGACCGGAAGAGATGAAACCTTATGTGCCTGCTTTGGTTGCAATGTACAAGAGAGGTTCCAACTTTGACCGTGAAGTTATCCAGGCATTGGCCAATTCCATCGCACCGGGCGATCAGCCTCCGTTCCTACAGGACGAAGCCTTTAAAAAAGCTGCAGAATCTAAAGACTACAAACAAGTCATGCAGGCTGCCATAGGTATTAAAGCGACCAAAAACAAAGAAATCCAGTCCCAACTCCTGAGTATCTACGAGGCACAGATCAACCCCGAGGTCAAGCGCGTCATCCTCGAGACCGGTACAACCATCGAAAGTAACGCCATTACCCAGAAAGCCGTTTCCGTACTCGAAGGCAATGTCGATGAAACCCCATTCACCCTCCTGCGTACCAGCTGCGATGTACTCGCATTCCAAAAAGATGAGTCAGCAGTCGATACCCTGATGCGCGTCGTTTACCACCAGGATGGCGTCGGTCGTACATTGACTGCCAACTGCACACGTGCACTCCTCGCACTCGACAAAAACGTCGTTGCCCCCGTTCTCCTCAAGGCTTTCAAACTCGAAAATAAAGCCCTGATGCAATACGTCGAGGCTCACCCCGATACCCTCACCCCCGAAAGCTTGCGCAATAACACCGCGAACGCACTCGCACTCTATCGCTACAAAGATGCCGTCGAACCCATGCTCGACTACCTCGGCGATACCCGCACCATTCCCGTCCCCGGTACACTCGCCATTCGACCCAATACCGATCAGGCATGGCAAATGTGGGCTGCACTCGTCGGCGTCGCCTCTCAGTCCATCATCTTCTCGCTCAATGATATCGGCATCCGCGGAAATCAACGCGCAAAACAAATTCTCACCGATATCTTCAACTGGACACTCGCTTATCAATCCAAATTCAAAAATGCCATTGAACTCACCGGTACTTCAAACATCGAAGTTTCTCAGCGCGTCAACGCGTTCAGAGCACTGCGCGAAAATGATCTCATTTCAAACGAAGAAACCGTCGAAATGATCAATACGCTCAAAGACGAAGATTTCCAGGATATGAACAAATGGCGTCCATACGCACGCGCTTCTATCGGAACCGATATGGTCACCTATTGCGCCATCACCTCCAAAAAAGGTGATACCGACACCGTTTGGGCTGCTTTTAATGCGCTCAAATCAAACGAATTCAATGTTCCTGCACCTGAAAATCCCGATGAGCCCAAGAAAGAACACTACAATGACAACGTCTCGAAACGTATCGATGACGTACGTCCCGCTTTCGTTCTCGCGGATAACTGCAATGTCGATTTCGAATGCTATAAAAATGCTTTAAGCAACAAAAACATCAGCAATTACGAACGCATCAAAGCTATCTACGAACTCGGTTATTCCGGAAAACATGACTATTTCCAGGTCATTTGCGACGAATATAAAAATCTCGACGTCTTTGGACAACTTTATGGCACCAAATCACTCGCCATGCTCGGTACCAAAGAAGATGCCGATACCATTCGCGAACTGATCAAAACACTCGGTCGTGAAATGAACCAGATCCAGTATCAGGCTGCCAAACCGAATCTCGAAGGACTTATCACTATCCTCGAAAGCAAATAATTTCGCGCCTTTTTTAGACATTAAGACCAGATTGCGGACTTCCTCGATCTGGTCTTTTTTTTTATTCGGTTTTATGCGATTGTGTGTGCGGCCGCTTTTTTGGCTGCGCCAAAATACGCCGCCGCGATTTGGCTATTAGCGCTGCGCGCCAATACGCCAAATCAATGGTAGAAACGATCCAATTCCGCATTCCGAATTCCGAATTCCGAATTAACATCATGCAAACACCATCCCGCCCCAATATGCCTTCCAATCCCATGATTTCACACCTCGAGCTCGAACTCGATTGGTTAAGAGCCCTCTTGCTCGTCAGAATTCGTGAAATGCAGGGCGTCGGTTTATTGCCCGGTGCCGAAGATTTGCGCCCCGGGACCATCATCTATCCTCAGGAAGTCGAGGCAAGACTTCATGAAAAGGATAATCCTGCTGTCGATCCAACACTCGCAGAAGTCGAAGCCAAAACCAAACTCGCAGAAATCGAATACCGCAGAAGGCAATTTTACAATCAGCATGAAACGTTCGATCCTTCGTCCCCGTTGGCTTTCTTAATGCAGCAATATCGCCTGAACAACGCACAATACCTGCTTTTGCTGCTCGTGGCCGCCCCCGTGTTCGATCCTTCTTTTTCGCGACTCTACGCGTTCATTCAGAATCACTTTGAACGCGATTACCCCACGCTCTCGTTGTATATCGAGGTGTTCTCAAAGGATCATCATAATATCGCCTACCTGAACCGCCTCATAGCACCGGGCAGCATTCTGCTCACCGAAGGACTCATCGAAATCCAGTATGCCGCCAGCCATCTCCCCCCCAATAAACAACCACTCTCACTTCCCCAAAGAATTCAGGCTTTTATTGGCGGCATCGACATGCTCGACTCGGGCTTAGCCGCTTATTCTGAGCTCCGAAGCCGTACTTCATTGCGTACACCGACGATGCTCACAGAAAAACAGCATCATGAATGGTATTCCCGTATCGATAAGATCAAAGCCCTCCTCCACACGGGCAAGCCGCTTCCACTCTGCTACATCACAGGCCCCGTCGGTGCCGGAAAACGCCGTTTTGCCCAGGAAGTGGCTGCACTCCTCGACCGGGATTTGCTCTGTGTCGACATCAAATCCATTCAAAATACTTACGAAAGTTTTTCTTATGGCGTGAGCTGCGCCTGCCGCGAAGCCATGCTGCACAACGCCATCGTTTGCTTTTATGGCTGGGAAACGCTCATTCTTCCAACCACGGCCGAAGACGCCAATTTTCATGCCCAGGTGTCAGCTCTGCACCTCAATGTCTGCCGCGTACTCGATTCTATCCTGGCATGGCATCCACAGACGATCATCATTACCTGCCAAAATAGCGTCTCTTTCCCGCCGCGCCTCGAATCCCGCAATGTCGAAGCACTCCGGCTGACCATGCCCGATCATATCACGAGCAGAAAGCTCTGGGATGCTGCACTTCCGCCCTCCAGACGCGACGAAAACTGCGATATCCAGGCATACTCCGAGAATTTCCATCTTACACCCGGTCAGATTTCCGAGGCCGTCCGAGTGGCTTCCTATCAGTCCGAGCCGAGCCCCATCGTCAATTCCGGTTATATCATCGGTGCCGTTAAACAACAGATGCGACACCGATTGAGCGAGCATGCGACTTTGCTCGAAAAAACATACAAGTGGGAAGATCTGATCGTTACGAAGGATGTCGAGACACAGCTCAAAGAAATCGTCTACCGCTACCAGTACAGAGCACGCGTCCTCGACGATTGGGGACTCGGAGACAGATTCGGTCACGATATCGGCTTGTCCGCTTTGTTTGATGGCCCTCCGGGTACCGGCAAAAGTATGTGTGCCTCGCTCATCGCCAACGAAATCGGAATCGATATCTACCAGGTCGATCTCTCGCGCGTCATGTCCAAATATGTCGGCGAAACCGAAAAAAATCTCGCACAAATATTTAATGAAGCCGAAAATGCCCAGGCCATGCTGCTCTTTGACGAAGCAGATTCCCTCTTTGGCCAGCGTACCAACGTCAAGAATTCCAATGACAAATACGCAAACCTCGAAGTCAATTACCTGCTGCAGAGGATCGAGCGTTTCCCCGGCGTCGCCATTTTGACGACCAACTTCCCCGCAGGCATCGACGAAGCCTTTGCAAGACGTCTGTCTCTGCGCGTTTCATTCCCCAAGCCATCCAAAGTCGAAAGGGCCAGACTCTGGCAGTCGATGCTCAAATCTTCCAAGCTACCCAAAGGGAAAATCGATTATCGCGAGCTCGCGACCGAATTCGAAATCACAGGCGGCTACATCAAAAATTCCATCTTGAGGGCCGCATTTATCGCTGCATCGACCGATGGCATCGTCGATCAGGATACACTGTGGCAGGCAGCCCGCATCGAAATGAAGAGCATGGGCAGACTCGTTTCACATAACGATGAGGATGAAGGATGATCGCGCCAGACGGCAAATTACCGCATGCTTCCTTTTTACAGGACATACAAAACTGGGTTTGGAAGCGCTTTCCAACGCGCCAGCTCTCGGCATCGGATATTTTTTATGTGATGCAATGGGCCGAAACCGGCGTTCCCTCGATTTTTTTTATCGACGGCTTCGAAGCCTGGCTCCAGACACACCCCAAAGAATTCATCACCAATGCCAATCTGGCCAATCTGAGGTTTGAAGCCAATCGAATTATTGAGGGATACCGTTCACTCCATCCGGTTCATCGATCGATCGAAATGGATGCCATCGATCCATTCGAAACGATGCAGCACCGCCTCGAAGTTCTTGGCAAAACTACGCCCAATGAGTCGCTGCGCAGCGAACTCCGTTCCATTTATCAAAAAGTACGATCCGCACAACGCGAAACTCAATCCATGTATCCAGATTGGAACCAACGCGCCGAGAGTTTTTATACTTTAAAAGCCAGAGCACTCCTTCTGTGGGATGAATGCCTCGAAACACTCATCGCCCAGTGTTTTTCATGGCTCCCAAGAGAAAACCAGGAAAAAATGAAGACGCTCACTCCCGCAGAGAATCTTCATCTCCTGCGTCTCGGCGACGAAGCCCAGGAACTGTACAAAAAACAGTTGTTCCAACAGAAAGTTGCCGATCATTGTGGGATGGCATCCCTTTTGGAGCCCATATAGCGTGATGTAGGGGCGACCCCGTGTGGTCACCCCAAGGCGTGCCATTTCATTGGGAACCAAAACAGGCGAGACGTAGGGGCGACCCCGTGTGGTCATCCCCAAGGCGTGCCATTTCATTGGGAACCAAAACAGGCGAGACGTAGGGGCGACCCCGTGTGGTCGCCCCTAGGCAAGCCATTTGTGGCGTATTGCCGCGAATTTGCGCGGCAATAGACACAAAAAAAACCGGGCGTATCGCAGATAGCCCGGCCATTCATAAAAAAGCGAACGATTAATAGATGAACGCAATGTTAAAGAGGAATTTGGTATAGTTCTTTGAAGGGCTGACCGTATCGAACCACGGGAAACGCACCGTCTTGTTGTCGGCGGTCTTCCAGGGCTGCGTACTCGTCATCCCCAAGGTGAGTGACAAATACGAAATCGGTGTATAGGTCAAAGCGAGTGTACCTTTGCTATACTGAGAGTGGCCGCGACCAACTTTCGAATACATCCCGACAAATTCATCGTCTTTCGTGATCGTTCCGTTGTCGTAGCTCCAGATATCACCAAAACCCAATCCTACTGCCAGAGCCAACTGTTCAATGAACTTATAGGTAAGTGCAAACTCATTGATGACAGCGATTTCGGGCAGAACACCACCGGCAGCTACATCGTGTGCACTTAGGATTTCATTGCCTGTAGAGCGCGACAGAATATCGACTTCGCTCGGATCGTATGTCGAACTCGTATATTCGTGGAAAGAATGCGCATACGTAATGGCATACGAGAAAGAAAGGCCCGCCAGTCCAATATTAAATCCCAACGTCGGTGCAATCGTCGTGTAAAGATTTTGACTAATTGAGGCTTTCGATGTCGGCAAGGTAAAGTCCAAACCCGCTGCCAAATCGAAATTAAACTTTGTGTCTTTGTCTTTATAAGACCAAATTTCGCGACTAAGCCCAACCGTCGTATCCGCCCAGCGGAACTCATATTTACCGTTACTACCCCCCGCCTTGCTCATCCATTGGCTGAATCCGGTTTCGGCGGCAATCGTCACATCAATGACGGGAATGGTATAGGATGCACCAAAGGCGAAAGCGAATCGAGAACGAATCTTGCGGGCATGTTCGTCTTTGGTAAATGCGCCGAGGCCCAAATCAAAAGTGGCATTCGCAAAGACATGCCAGCTCTTATCGTCTTTTTCTTCGTCATCGCTGTCTTTGGTTTCGCCATCTGCATCGACAGCAGATTCATCTTTCTCAGGCGGAACATAGACATACCTGCCAACTTCGCCCGCATTAAAGCGCCTCTGCGCTTCCTCAAGTTTTTCATTTTTTAGCTGTGCCTCGGTTTTACCCGATGCATCCACAGGGGCAGACGCCTGTGCAGGAGCATTCGTTTCGACGGGAGCTTCAGTTGACGCGGATTCTGATGCAGCAGCTTCGGCAGGAGCAGTTTCGGGGGCAACGGCGGATGATACTCCATCGTTACTTTCGGTATTCACGGCATCCTGAGCTAAAGCGGCCGTCGGCAATAGCAATGCCGCCGATAATGCCGTAAGTATTGTCAGATGCTTTTTCATAACAACTATCCTTATCCAATTATTTCATGAAGTTTTCCATGCCGCCCTTAACCACATGTGTGACTAACACACAGCATAGACCATTTGTAGCTTCATAATGGCAATGTATTGCGTTTGTCAAGTGCTATGAGCATAAAATTCAAAATCAAATCTAATTATTCCTAAAAATTTATAAAAAATTCACTCAAAATTACCATTTCTGAACAAAATTAGACATCCAAACAATTCAACTTTTGATTCGATGGGACATGCATCCATTTCCGGGCGCGCATGCGGCACACCCGGCTATATTCTGCGAATGAAACGCATTCCAGGCGTTTCGAATCTATTGGATAATTGCATTCCAATTGCACATTGCACATTCAAAATAATTCCGAATTCCGAATTCCGAATTCCGAATTCCGAATTCAAACTATTGCTCAATGCTAATTGGTTTTAACGCTGTACACAAAGCTCGTCTTGGGCAGGCGAAGCATGCGTTCCTGAATGACATCAAAGGGAATGGCTGTCCCAAATGCATGTTGTTTCTGCAATTTCTCGAGACCGGCTTTGTCGCCTTTGGCCTTGATCTGCGCAATCGATTTCATAATGCGATCCGAAGCAGCAGCCATTTTATCGAGATGCAGGATAAATGCGCCTTTATCCTTGCCATTGGCAGCCAAGACTTCGGGATTGTATTCCACTGCACCATCTTCCATCATCATTCCCAACTGAATCGCTGCCAGCTGCGAATAAGGCTGAATCCTGCCATTGCTCGTCATGCCGCGGGCGATGTGACCAAACGACCAGTAGACGGCATCTGCATAGCTTTTATCGGACATTTCCTGCGTAATGACGCCTTTCTCGACGAGGTAAGGCAAAAACCACAGAGAACCGCTCTGTGCCTTGAATTCTTCGGCCAAAGTTGCAAGCCCGCCGCCAAAGATGGCATCATCCACCTTGCCATTGACTTTATATTCGTGGGCAGGGCCGAGATTATGGGTTGCTTCGTGCAGAATGGTACTCAGCAACCCCGGACCGGTCGAATCTTTTAAGAGTTCGAGATCCTTTTCGGTAAACAGCGAAGAGGCCAAAGTCCTGCGATCGCGCAGACTATCGGGATCGGTATACAGGTTGCTCATGGCGACGGTACGGCCGCGCCCTTCATTGGCAACCGGCCCCCAGTTGGGCAGCGATTGCCCGATGGTGGCACCAAAAGCATCGCGGTCATCGCCGCTGTTGATCACGATATCGATAAAATCAGGCAGATGGAAACTGACTTTGTGCGACTTGTAGGGTTTTCCGGCAACTTTGGCGAGTTTGTCTTCCATTTCCTGCTGCAATGGGGTGAGCTTTTCCTGCCAGGCGAGTGCGTCCGGATTGATCCGAGCAAAAGTGAGGTGGAATCCGGCCTTGAGTGCACAGGGTTCCCAGTAGACTTCATCGGGAGCGACGCGCACGTACCATGCAGAATTGGTCGAATTCATGGCGGCCCAGGCTTCATTGGCAGGTTCCCAGTCATTGCTCAGGAACGATTCCGAAGCTGCCGTCAGATATTTCTGCAGTGCCATTTCCTTTTCATTGCCCGAAAGCGTTGCGGCAGCCTCTTTTAATGCGGCACTCACGGCAGCCATATCAGCCTTAAAATACTCATTATAAGGAACTGCCTTCAAATTCTCACCATCCTTAATAATGGCGGTAAACGGCGTCGATAATGCCTCTGCATCGGGACGTGCCTGCAAAGCTTCGCAGAAATTGTCATCCTTTTGCAATTCCTCGGGATAAACGCCGACATAAATCTTTTCATCACCAGCAAGTGCGCGACATGCCTTATCGTCTTTGACTTTTGGGCTCTGAGGCAAAATACCCCAGTTGCGCCGTGCCATACTGCGCGACATGACATCGTCGGCAGGAATCTTCTCGAGCGCTTTATCGAGTCCCGTCTGTTTGGCATACAGATTATCGATGGCTTTACCAGCCTTGAGCATGGCTTCGACAAATTTCTTTTCGTCGTCCGATGATTTCGAAAAATCGGTCGCCACGAGCGTGACAGCGCCCTGGTCGAGTTCGTCGGCAACCTTGGTAAGACGCGTTTTTTCAGCTTCACCAACCTCTGCACCGCGCAGTGGATCTTTCATGATGTCGACCATTTTTTGGTAGGCATCATAAAAATCCTGAGTAAATTTGCCATTTTCGTCTTTCCAAACCAATTCCGTCGGGAAAAAGTTGAGCGTCGTCAACAATTCCGGGCGAACTTCTTTCGAAGGTGTTTCTTCATAAACCCAGAAAATCGGCAGATTCAGACGCATGGCGGCATGATTGAATGATGTGCGATCCAGTTGATCGAGCGCAGGAATTGCGGCCTTGGCGGTTTCTTCTGCGGTTTTTTCGGCCTCATTCGCGGCCGGGGCTTCTTCTTTCACAGGTTCTTCCTTTTTGCAGGCAGACGTACTCAATACGAGCATTCCGGCTAAAATAAAGGCGATCTTACTTATTTTTCTCATTCTTTTCTCCATTTATGGCGCGCGCTTTTGTCCCTACGGGGCCAATACGCGCTGCGAAGGCCGCTATTGCCTGCGGCAATACGCGCCCTTAATTTCTTTCTTTTACCGTCTCGGAGCTCGCCATCTCGGATCATCCCGGGTAATGACTTCCCCTATGGGACGCTTTGGGGCCAGGCTCATACACATTTGCACGACAAAACGTCCCGAATTCGGTGCAAAAAATACGCGCTTTTTCTGGAACCCAATCTTATGAAAACATCGCTGAGCGCGCTTATTATTGGCATACGTCTCGAGAATGACGCGCCCAACGCCTTCTTCTGCCAGTAATACCATAAAAAGCCTGAGAGCGGCATACCCATAGCCATGCCCCCAATACCGGGGGTCGGCAATCACAATGCCGAGTGTACACTGGCACACCCGATCGACAAAATCCCGTGCAGTAATCGTCCCCACGGGCACACCGTCGACCACGATGATTCGCTCAATGATTTCACCCGATCCCTGAGCCGTCAACCGCCCAAGCGCATACTCATCCAACGACATCTGATGCGGCTCATCATCAGCCCAATAGACGACCTCCGAAGTAAAACGCATCGCATAAAACTGCGCATAATCGTCGTAGGATGGATTTTTTAAGGAAATTCGATGCTGCATGGAGGCAACATATTACCATGAGATGAATAATAATTTACAAACGGATTTGCTCAGGTCTAACGACCTTCGCATTGCTAATTCGGAATTCGGAATTCGGAATTATCCGTACTCCCTGACTTCCGCATAAAACAGATGCAAACAAATCTGTTTGTAACAGAACTGATCACAATGATGAAAAGCACGCGTTCATCATTAGACTCAAATGCCATAACGTAAAACCAATGCTTTTCTTTTGGAGGGGGATATGTGGGAAACCTTTTCTTTTGTGCCAAAAGAAAAGGTTTCCCACATAAAAATAAAACCTAAAATGCGATCTGCCTTGGTGCCCGCGGGAATGGGATGACGTCGCGGATGTTATCCAAACCGGTGGCATACATCATGGCGCGCTCGAACCCAAGGCCGAATCCGGCATGGGGAACGGTGCCATAACGGCGCAAATCGCGGTACCAGCTGTAGGATTCTTTGTCGAGTTTGAGTTCATCGAGGCGTTTGTCGAACATGTCCAAACGCTCTTCTCTCTGGCTGCCGCCGATCATTTCGCCGATGCCAGGAACCAGAACATCCATGGCTGCGACGGTCTTGTTGTCGTCGTTCATGCGCATATAAAATGCTTTAATATCCTTGGGATAATCGACTACAGCCACGGGGCCGCCTACGATCTTTTCGGTCAGAGCGCGCTCGTGTTCAGTCTGCATATCCATGCCCCAAAAAACATCGAAATCGAATTTTTCACCGGATTTGCTCAGTCTGTCGACGGCTTCGGTATAGCTCATCATCGTGAGCTTCGAATCGACCAAGCGCTCGAGTCGGCCGATGCAATCCTTGTCGACGAACTGTGCAAAGAAGGCCATGTCATCACCGCGTGTATCCAACAGATATTTAAAAATATGCTGCAGGAAATCCCATGCCAGAACGGCATCATCGTGCAGATCGGCAAAGGCGATTTCGGGTTCGACCATCCAGAATTCCGACAAATGGCGGCGTGTATTCGAATT
>OCTW011064300.1_pt1 | contig 10954 bp, 12 predicted proteins | sample 1539671 | NCBI WGS metagenome assembly OCTW01 (sample SAMN02144230, study PRJEB22623) | gut metagenome | biome: sheep rumen | host: Ovis aries | place: New Zealand | reverse complement strand
CAGGTTTTCAACAATCCGACGTGGTATCGTATCGACTATTTCCTACAGGATGCCAACGGAGAGTTCACCGAGCAGATTGTGACTGGAGAGGATTACACCATTCGCGGCGACTGGACTCTGCTTGTCAGTAAGAACCTTGTTAGCGGAGAGAATGGTGTTCCAATCCTTGTGATTGCTACATATATTGACCCGCGAGACAGCAGTGTCGTAGGAACAGTTTCCCGTCAGATGTCTCTCATTCTGCATGAGGATGCTTCGACTCAAATGCCGACAATATCCATTGAGAATGAGAAGATGATGCACTTCGACCCGATGGGCATAAATCTTGTAGCCAATCCCACTGCGTCAAGACGGACTTTCAAGGCCAAGGTACGCCTCGGAGAGGTTGATGTCACCTCCCAGAGCACAATTCACTGGTATGCCTGCGATGCAGCGCACTCTACTCCCGTACTTCTGGATGCGAAAACGACAATCGGAGGCGTAAGCGTTCCTGTGTTCCCTGGATATATCAGTGGTCAAGGCACAGACACATTGGTTGTGGACGCTTTGTATAGTGAGCGTTTGCTTATAATAGCACAGCCTGTTAACACATCAGTCTCTCCTAATGAGGACTATCCGACGCAGGACTATTGCACCTTGTCTTGGGATGCCAGCAAGGTAGATGCCTTTGCTAAGTCTGACAACGGACAGCGCATAGACGAACTGACAAAGGAGAATGACTTTAACGTTATCGTCAACGTAAAACGCGAAGACAAGACAACTGAGACCATTAGTGACGCAGAGAAAAAGGCAAACCTTCTATTTAACTGGAAATGCCGTGCTGCCGACAGCGGAAATGTCGTTGACAAAGGGTTTGGTATTAACGTGCTCATTGACGGTGCAACGCTGAGAAGTAATAGAAGCCATCAGATTAAGGCAGAGGTGTTCCTTCGCGGCATTTCCGAAATGGTCACATGCGAGGGAAATCCTGTTACGTGCGATGGCGAGATTGTGTATTGCCGAGGTTAAACCATATAAAGACATACAACTATGATAGAAAATGACAACTACAAGGTAAACAGACTCGTCGCACAACGGACAGGGCTGCTGTCTCAGAAATACCGCACAGAAGACGGAGATTTCATCTTTGACCGCAAAAGTCTTGCAAGGATTTTCCCTCTCGGTACTGATATTTCTAATATCAATGGTGTAACAAAGATTACACGCGAGGAAGCAATGACACTGATCGCTCAGAACGGATTTGTGCTTGGTGACGAAGAAAAGAAGTAATAAACAAACATAAAACGAAAATGCTATGAATGATATTCAAAACAGAGCCTTCGTACAATATCTGGAGGATGGAAGCCAGCTCCATTACGAGCTGCGTTCAACAAAGAGCCTTAATCAGGCACTTTCAATGGGGCATTGCATTCCTGATTGGACTATTGCTGCCAACCAACCTATTATATGGCTTAGTTTGCAGAATGGAAGCACACCAATTGCTCCAGACAGCGACAATCAGGTATGGACGTACAACGGTAACGTCATCACATTTGACAGCAACAACAGATCAACTAACTCAGAGTTTGTTGGTGTATTTGAGAAGACGACGTACTCCGTTGGTGCTTTGAGTATGCCCGCGCTTAAAATCATCAACAACCTCGCAACGCTCTCTGACATCGTTGACATCGACGTAATAGGCTTTAGCGGAAAAAAGACACTCTCTGCCAATCCTATAAGTTTCGGTTGTGCGATTTCCGTACAGATTACAGAACTTATCAAGGGTGGTTACGTCGGAACGTTGGAATTCTTGGACGGCAAGGCCAATATCGACACTGAGGACGGAACGGTGACACTTATCTCAAAGTTCTATTCTCAGACTGGCGAGGAAATCACTACTGGTTTCACAAGAAAGTGGTATCTCAACGACGTGCAGGTAACAAGTACGACTGTCAGCACAACGGCAGCATACCTTACCAATGGCGGTGCTCGCATGGTTGTGCCTGAGAAAGCCGTCACTGACTATGCAGTGGCAAAATGCGAATTCTACAATAGCGTAAATGGTGTTGAAACGCTTCGTTATACCTGCTATGCTGGTATTGACGATACGCAAGACCCCGAATATATGTGGATTCGTAATGCTCTCAACGCAGGTGGTCAGGCAACAGGTAATGCAGCATCCCTTCGTAATGGTGACTATGTGACGTTCCAGTCCTATATGAGTCGTTCAGATTCACCTAACAGTATTGATACGCGTTGGGTGAAATACTACGTTAAGCTGCTCGATGCCGAGAAGAGTATCATATATTCGAGTATCGCAGGCGTTCCAGAGGCACATGTTGGAGGTGATTATGACGGCTACAGAGACATCACCACAGAAGTCTCCGCTTCACAATCGCCAACAGGTTCAGTCGCAGTACTCGGTCAAGTCGCTATCCCATATTCAACCAAGTCGGTTGCTAAGAATGGCATGACACTGCTATTCCTCGCAGCAACAGAAGCGAAATGGTAAATTGTATAACAATTAAATAAAATGTAGAATTATGACACAAGAAGAAGCAATCAAGAAAGTTGTAGCATCACTTTCTAATCAAAGTGCTCCAACAGACGGGCAGTATCTAATGCTGTGTGGTGCGGATGGTACACCCAACGGCAAAGTTCCTGCTAATCAGGTCATTACTGATATGGCAAAGGCAGGAACAGCCTATGGCGTATGTAGCACCGACGCTACTGTGGCGGCAAAGGTAGTTACCATATCCAACTTCCTGCTTATCAAGTTTGGTATTATCTCCGTTCGCTTTACCAAGGCCATTGACGTTGCTAACGCTACGCTCAATGTTTCATCGTCAGGAGCGAAGACCATTCACATCAACGGCAACGACCTACAGCCTGGAGTTGTCAAGACTGGCATGACGCTACTCATGCAGTACGACGGCACTTACTGGAATATCATCGGCATGATGGGGCTGGAGAAAACCGATGCCGATAGCGCACTCTATGTTGACATGGGTCTTCCTTCTGGCTTGAAGTGGTCTATTGCGAACATCGACGTGACAAAGCCAAGTGGATTTGCAGAGGTTGACGGAAAGCCGTCACCATTCATCTATGAGTGTTCTTTCTTCTCATGGGGAAACACTGATGCTCACAATCCCGTCAACGCATCGTCGTTTGGCAGTTGGTCGTTTGGAACTTCAAACGACATGGATCCTTATAAGTCCAGTCCAGGAGCCAAGTTAACAGGGCATCAAAGTCCATCGTTTGACTTCGCTCGCGCTAACTTAGGTGCTCCTTGGAGACTGCCGACAACTGAAGAGTTTGCCGAATTATTTGCCAATATAGACTATCTGAATGCAGATGGTACTGTCAAAGATTCCGCTGAAACCAACAAACTCGTCACGGTAAATGGCGTAGTTGGTATCTGGTTACAGAGTAAGATTAACGGCAATAGACTCTTTTTTCCTTGCTCTGGCAGCGGCCACGGCTCGTCTTGGAACCTCAGAGGCGGCTACGGGGACTACTGGTCTTCCTCGCTCTACTCCGCGGCGCACGGTCGGTACTTGCACTTCAGCAGCGGCGGTGTCTCTCCGCAGGTCAACTACGACAGGTTCTACGGCTTCGTGGGTCGGGCGGTTCAATAAATCTTCCTTCCCAACAAGAAGAAAAAACGCTCGTTCTGTGTGCTGTTTCTCCAGTCGCCACAAGCGACACAAGGAACAGCGCACGGAATGAGCAAAAAAAATAAAAACTAAAATTTTGATAAGATGACTATTGACGAAATTAAAAAAATGGAAAACGACAGAGACGTGCCAGAAAAGTACGGCATTGTTCACCTGTTGAAAGAGGGTAATTTTTATCGTGCCCGTGACTGGAGTCTGTGGATTTTGAAAAATTTCCTTCCAGAAGGTACGGACATGAAAATTACGGCAAAAAAGCTGAAGGACGACTATCTTGAAGTTTTCTGGGGATTTCCTTTGACCTCAATAGGAAAATTTATTCCGCAGGATGATAGTGTTTCTTTCAATCCCGTCACAGACAATCAGATTGATGTCACGATTCCTTTGTCGGATGACATTCTTTCTAAGAGTTACGAGGAATTACGTAAGGCTGTGGACGACTGGAAATCATCGCTTCCTCTCACCAAGAAAAATGACGAAAACGGTGGTGGAAACAGACGGCAGCATCGTGAAGAGCAGTTTATTGCTGAAACAGAGCCTCGCATTACCCGTATTTCTGATATTCTTGGCGCGGTTCTTTCTTTTCCGCTTGAAAGCAAGTCTCCTATGGAGGCTTATGATTTTCTACGTCAACTACGTCAGCAGATAGTACGTATTTTCTGATTTATTTTTTGAGACTGATAATTTAATTACTAATTTCTGGATGGTTCAGGAAGATTTACATAGGTTGCCCGTCCTTTATTCTTTCGGGAATACGGGAAAAACTAAAGATACACGATGGTCTTGCTTCGTGCAACCCCTTCGTGTTTTCGTACAAGGTGGCGACCGAATGGCCTTTTTTCCTTGCTCTGGCAACGGCAACGGCTCGTCTTGGAACAACAGAGGCGGCAACGGGAACTACTGGTCTTCCTCGCTCAACTCCGCAACGAACGGTCGGAACTTGAACTTCAACAGCGGCGGTGTCAATCCGCAGAACAACAACAACAGGTTCAACGGCTTCGTGGGTCGGGCGGTTCAGCACTCATTTCTGAACATCCTTTTCAATATACTTTATTCCTTAGATGACACTGACGAGACAGCAGTTGCTACGGGAGTTATACATAGCCTTTTACGATGCTCGCAAGGGAAAGGCAGAACGCTCTTATGTCCGCAAGTGGGAAGGCAATCTGAAAGAGAACATGGAGTTGCTTTGCGACGATTTGTATTATCGACGCTACAAGCCTTTGCCATCGAAATGCTTCATAGTGGACTATCCGAAGAAGCGCGAGATATTTGCAGCCATGTTCAGAGACAGGATAGTACATCACCTGTACTTCAACATGACGCACAGAATGTACGAGAGGACTTTCATACAGGACACATACAGTTGCATCAAGGATCGTGGTACGCACTATGGTATTGGTCGTATTACGGACTTCTGTCGCAAGGAGAGCCACAATTGGCAGAGAAAGTGCTATGTTATGCACTTGGATATTCGAGGCTACTTCATGCACATCGTCAGAAAGAAACTGCTGGAAATAGCAACGACATCACTGAAGAAGATGGCAACACATCGTATCAGCAATCGCTCTTCTCTGAAATGGGAAGACGTAACAGATATGGACTTCGTATGCTATCTGACGGAGATTATCGTTATGTTAGATCCTCGTACAAACTGCATTGTAGTTGGTTCGCCGGATGGATGGATTGGTCTCGACCCTGCCAAGTCGATGCTCAATCTGGAAGACGGGTTAGGTCTTCCTATCGGAAATCTCACGTCACAACTATTCTCGAATGTGTATATGAACGTATTCGACCAATTTATGAAGCGAGTCTTGAAGTGTCGCTACTATGGTCGTTACGTGGACGATGCGGCAGTAGTCAGCTCCAACAAGGAGTGGCTATTATCCCTCGTTCCTCAAATTCGTCAGTTCCTGAAATCGGAATTAGGATTAGAGCTGCACATGGGCAAACTGGAAATATCGGAGGTACATCGTGGCGTGGAATTCCTCGGAGCATTCATAAAGCCCTGGCGCACCTATGTATCAAATCATTCATTGGATCGTATAGAGAAGAAGGTCTCAGCCTTCGACTTTTTAAAGCCTTGGAAGGTATTGCGGAGCGTCAACAGCTATCTCGGCATTTTACAGCATACGGCATCGCACAATATTGCGCGTCGCCTGTTTATGAAATCGGAAATACTTCGTATCGGTGTGTTCAATGCCGATATGACTAAGATAACGGACAGATTTAAATACTATAACATTCAAAAAATTAGCGATTATGACAAACAACAAGTTTTCGGGTTTAAAGAAGGACTTCATCGCAGTACGCGAGGACGGAGGTCGTATCATCGTCAGTTATGGGCTGACCAAGGTTAACAAGACCATTTTCGAGTGGTATGAGGTTCATTTCTACAAGAAGCAGTTTGCCCAGGTATCTTTTGCTGATGCCAAGGCTGCTATCTTAGCAGACATTGACCTGCGTACAAAGGATAGCATTATTGACTCCTTTGTCTGGAACGAGAAGCCTGTTTGGTTGTCTGTTGAGAACCAACTTAACTTTGCTGCCTATGAGCATCGAGCCGCTGTAACTGGCGACAACCTTCCTTTGACAACCAAGATTGGCGAGTTGGAGGACGGTACTCCTATCAACCACACCTTTGAGACTGCTGAAGAGTTGACGGCATTCTGGAATGCTTGCCAAGACCATATTGAGGTTTGCCGTCAGGCTGGCAGGACTGAGAAGGAGTCTATTGACTGGCAACCTTACAAGGATTGGTTTGGTATTGTTGATGCTGAACAGGAAGAGGCAGAGAGCGAGCAGGAATCTGAGTGATAATCCAAACTCTATTGTAGTATGAAAAAGATTGATATTACGAATACTGCAATTGTCAACTACATCACGGACGGCGTTGACGGCATAAGTTACGAGACCATATACAAGAGCCTCGCCACTTATCAGCCGTCATTGCCTGCCCCGTCGAGTGTTGACGCTGATGGTGCTGTTCCTGATGGTTGGTCGCGAGATCCTACTGGAGTAACACAGAACCTTCCCTATGAATACTGCTGCAAGCGCAGTAAGAACAACGGCGTATGGGGTCAGTGGTCAACACCCAAGGTGTCTGCCCGCTGGTCGCAGGATGGTACGAGCGTCGCTATCAAGTACAACGAAAAGGTGTTCAAGCACTACAACACGTACACCGATTTCCATGACGAGTACCCTAACCCCTACACCTCTGGAATGGACTACAACGACGTCGTGCTCATCGACGACTGTACTGGCTATTCCGAGACTACGGACGGAGGTCAGACGATTGTCGGTGTCGCCAAACCTACCATTTTGCAGTTCATAGCATCCCCCGACCTTGACTTCTATATGATTGTTCCTAACGAAGGTGACGGCTGTCTTGATACCGAGACTCAGACCCTATGGATGCCCAATGCTGACAAATGGGTAGACCTCGGCAACATCAAAGGCCCAAAGGGAGACGATGGTGACGATGCCGTTGTCTATGAGCTTGTGCCTGATGTCAATGTCATCAATGCCAATGCCGACGGCACTATTACGACAGGCGTAATCAACATTGCTGCCTATAGAGTTGAAGGTAGCCAAAGAAGCGTTGACATTCTTCTAACTGGTGAGGAAGGATATGTTGCTCAGTTCGCCGTTGATAGTGGTAGTTGGCAGAATTGCACACATGAAATGGCAAGTCGCAGAAGTTGGCGCACGTACATTCCTGCCGCATCAGTACAGACGGCCACCTCACGGATAAGGATTCGATTGCTCGACGGCAACAATGCCGTTTGCGGAGTTTGCCCTGACATCACCATTGTTAGGAATGGAGGCAAGGGCGACAGAGGACGTATGTTCTACCTTGCAGGCATCTTTGACCCTGCAAAGAAATACAGACGTGACGATAATGTATGCCCTGTTGTCTATTATGAGCCTAATTCGAATACCAAGGAATATTGGTATCTTGATGCTGCAACCAACGAGGACTCTCAGGGTTATAGCGTTCCTCCTTCAGACACAGAAGGAAATCCGTGGAAAAAGGCTGAGAATTTCGGTTTGGTAATCACTGAGGCTTTGTTTGCTTCTTTCGCCAAATTAGGAAGTTTCATCGTGTATAGCGACTATTTCTTTTCGCAGTATGGTACACTGATATACAACAACGGAGAGACTATAAATAGAACTGCCATTGACAGCTCGAACTACAATACGCTTGTAGGCGGTAAATTGCCATACACATACTTTGATGCCAGTGATCCAGATGGCAACACAAACCCAGCATCGGGAAGCCGTAAGTTCGTGCCGAGCTTGTATATCAACGCCAAGACGGGCAGGTTTGTCGGCCAAGACTGCAAGTTTACCAATATGATTGCTGTTGGCGGTACATTCAACAACATAAATGCTGTAGGAGGTACGTTTGAAGATGTCAATGCCGTTGGCGGTACGTTTGAAGATGTCGTCGTTTCTGGTCTCATGAAAACGCCATTTAAGCAGCTTGCGGGTAGAGACGTAACATACGAAACCGTTGGCCAAAGTTTCTATTACGTCAAAAACGTGTATGAACTAATGCTTATGGCTGACGAAACTTTCGATGGCTCTGAGGTTACTATATGGAATTTAAGTAGTCAGACTTTAAAAATACTTTGCAATGCAATGGCTGGATTTAGATTCCGAAAATACGAGTTACATAGCGTTCTGTTAGCTCCTGGGGCTTTCTGCCACCTAAAAGCCGTTAGAAGTACGATAGTTACAAGTGCTTTTCAGACGGAAGTGGCATTGTGGCTTGTTTTGAACGAAAGCGATTTCAATCTACGAGGCCCACGAACAGATTCGTATGGGTATTCAGCATACGATGCCGAATCTAAAACAATAACGCCAATACCATATTAAGCAATAGAAAGTCAAGATGAAGATAGTAAAGAATAGTTTCATCCCGTTCAAAGGCTTTACAGCATTGACTATATGGCCTTTTGTGTTCGTCAGAAATGATGAAAAGACAACGCCTGTTATCATGCACCATGAAGAAATTCACGGGCAGCAACAGAAAGAATTACTCTTTGTATTCTTTTATCTGTGGTATGGTATCGAGTATGTGTTAAGACTTGCTAAATACCGTAATCGTATCACAGCATATAAGAACGTCTCCTTTGAGCGTGAGGCATATTCCAACCAAAACAACATCGTCTATCTGGATGAAAGAAAGCCCTACGCATTCGTGAAGTATATCAAGATGTAACAAATTCACTTAATAAAAGATAAGAAAATGACAGATTTATTTAAAGATGCAGATGAAATGATTATGATTGCCGTCATCGTGCAATTACTTGTGTTTATTGCCATGATGGTTGACCTCGCCAGCGGTATGTACAAGGCATGGTTTCGTAAGGAGAAGTGGAAATCTGACTACCTCAAACGTACAGGTTTCAAGTTCGTGCTATACGAAGGAGCACTATTGATTGCTACATGTGTAGATGTGCTGGTTCATTTCTCAAAGCTATATCGGTGGTTCGGGTGGGAAATCGTCTATGGCCTTCCATTGCTGACAATCGGTGTCGGCATATTCTGGTGTGTCGTAGAATTTCTTTCCGTTCGTGAGAAGGCTGACGAGAAAATACACTCAGAGATTGCAAGGGCAGAGCGTTTGGCTAAACAGGTATTGAGCCGTGAGGAATTGGTCGAGATACTTGCAGAGGCTATGCGCAAGTCCGTTTTGGAAGGTAAAACTAAAGAAGTCGTTTGAGCATTATGGGAGAGTTGAAAGAAGCAAAGAGCAGGTGGTCACAGAAGATGCCTAAGTTCTTTAAGAAAGTGATGTGGCTTTGCGGTATCGTCAGCGGTACTGCAATAGCCGTCAATACAGCTATGATCGAGTGCAATATAACACCCGATGACTGGTGGACTGAATTGTTCAAGTATCTCGTTTCCGTTCCCACTGGCATGATGTTTATCTGTAAGATGACTGTTGCCGGAGGCGTTTCGGAGGATAAGGAAAGCAAAAACACTGAGTTGAACCAAGACAATTTCTGATTATGTTTGAGAAGATTAAAGAGTGGTGGAATTCGAGCCATCGGCGACAACACTATGAGCTTGGTGTTGTCATTGGTCTATGTGCGAACGACCCACACAGCGCAGGCTATCTTGGCGTGTGCGTAGGTGGATCTCTGGAATTCAAGGATTGCCAATACAATAACGATGATAAGCCTATCAAGTATTGGGATTGGAGTGCCTGGGATTGGACTGATTTCCTGCTTACCTTTGCAGGCGTTATGACTGGTTATACTATTCGTTATTTATTTCTGAAGTTATGGTAATCACACAAGCACAATTACTGAGGGCTGTACCTAATCTGTACAAGCCCCGTTTGGACGAATTCGTAGCATCGTTCAACATGTTCGCGTATCACTTTGGATTGACAACTCCGAAGCGTATCGCTCACTACCTTGCTCAGTTATTCTGCGAAAGTGGAGCATTGAGATACGTTGAGGAATTAGCCAGTGGAGCAGCTTACGATACAGGGCGGCTTGCTCAACGCCTCGGCAACACTCCAGAGAAAGACGGAGACGGGCAAAGATATAAAGGTCGTGGATATATTCAGCTGACAGGTACAGCAAACTACAAGGCTTTCAATGCCTACGACCTCTGCACGGAGAATGTTGTCGAGCATCCTGAGAAGGTTGCAGAATATCCTTTGAATCAGCTTTCCGCTATGTGGTTCTGGGAACGTCACAATCTCAATTTGATTGCCGACACCGATGACGGAGGCAGCAAAGGGGAGGGTGTCGTGGAGAAAATCACGAAGGTTATCAATGGCGGTCAAAACGGCATTGCCGATCGTAAGTATTATTATCGTCGTTTCAAAAAGGAATTCGGACTATGAAGACATTAAAGACCATTCTATATGTAATTGTCATCGCCTTTGCTATATGTGGGATAGTATCAATTCTGTTTCCAAATAGTTTCGGCCATGGCGAAGTGAAGAGCGACACTATATATAGTGAGCGTGTTGACACTATCTATTCTGAAAACAAAGACACGATGCCTGCCGAGAAAGGTAAGGAGGCTATAAGGTATATAACTATTCCGTTCCAACCGCATCCTGCGTCTGAGAGGATGGCAGATACTTTGTCGAAAGAATTGAAGGCAGATAGCAGCATGACACTACCCGTAGTGCAGAAAGTGTATTCCGATGACAGCACATATACGGCATACGTCAGCGGAGTTGAATTTGAAGACCTCCCTAAACTTGATAGCGTCATCGTTAAGAGACGGGAGATTGTGAATACAATAAATGAAACAATCACCAATACTAT
>OCTW011496093.1_pt1 | contig 10955 bp, 15 predicted proteins | sample 1539671 | NCBI WGS metagenome assembly OCTW01 (sample SAMN02144230, study PRJEB22623) | gut metagenome | biome: sheep rumen | host: Ovis aries | place: New Zealand | reverse complement strand
GCTGTGACTCGGTAAATATCTCGCAGAAATGTGAACGGAGGAATACGTAATGGACGAATACAGAGGCATCGACTATCTTCGTGAGAAGCTGCTGCAGAAGCAGACGCGCGTCAAACTAAGATATCGTATTTACGATATGAAAGAACACAGGACACGCGGAAGACTGTCGACATTGCCGCCCTGGCTGGATGGTGCATACATCAGCACGGTCGGCTGGAACACCAAATCAGTCGACGCTTTAGCGGACAGGCTGGTCTTCCGAGGCTTCAGAGACGAGACAGACGTATACGGAGCGATGGATATCTTCCGTCAGAATAATCCGGACGTCTTTTTTGATTCTGTTATCCGTGAGAGCCTGATCGCGTCCTGCTCTTTCATCCAGATCGCGCATGGTGACGGGACGAATATTCCGAAGTTGTCAGTTCTTACAGCTGACAATGCTACCGGAGTCGTGGATGAACAGACGGGCTTTCTGAGAGAAGGATATGCCGTACTAGACAGGGACCGCCAAGGAATGCCTACGCAGGAGGCATACTTCACAAAGGAGACGACAACCTATCTGCGCGATGGCGAGATCGTGACGGAGAAGAACCCGGCAGGAATCCCGCTTCTGGTGGTGGCTCCGTACAGGCCTGACAGCAAGAGGCCTTTCGGACACTCTAGGATCACGCGCTCTACGATGGGATACCAGGCATCGGCTCAGAACACACTGGAGCGCGCTGAAGTATCCGCAGAGTTCTACTCATATCCGCAGAGATATGTATCAGGGCTCTCTCCGGATGCTGATCCGATCGTCCAGTGGAAGGCTGTCATGAGTTCCTTTATCACGTTTGACAAGGACGAAGACGGAGACAAGCCGACAGTCGGGCAGTTCCAGCAGCAGAGCATGACACCGTATATCGAACAGCTGAAGGCATTCGCTTCAATGTTCGCAGGTGAGACAGGGCTGACACTGGATGACCTCGGATTCGTGACGGACAATCCGTCAAGTGCCGAAGCCATCAAGGCAAGCCACGAGTCCCTCAGGCTGATCGCCCGCAGAGCGCAGAAGGTATACGGCTCAACATTCTGCAGAGCCGGCTATCTCGCTGCATGTGTGCGTGATGACTTCGCTTATGATCCGGTGCTGATCGCTGATATGGTGCCTGAATGGGAGCCGGTATTCGAACCGGATGCATCTGCACTGTCTACAGTCGGAGATGGCGCTATCAAGATTAATCAGGCCGTGCCTGGCTACTTCAATAGGGACAACCTCCGACAGCTGACAGGCATCGAAGCCGAGCCGGAGCCGATCTCCATTGAGGAAGAGGTGGCTGAAGAATGACAGAATTCGGGGTGAAGCTGCTGAATGATATCGGCGGGTCATTCTCCCGGAAACTGAGGTCAGACAGACGGCTGAAGGCGCTCGGAAGGAAGATCCGCGACGGAACCGACTACACTCTTGCGAACGACTACGCTGTGAGGGCGGGGGAGCTGCTCTCCAGCGCGATCGACGAGAACACGAAGACACTGTCATACATGTCTGAAGAGGTCGCCAGAGAGGTCCTGACGCCTCTCCTGACGTCAGATCACGAGCTGATAACCGAAGCCACAAAGAAGATCCAGTCCAACATGAACGAAGCGGCAGGGATCGGTCTGGAGGTACTAACTCCGGATCTCGACACCAACCGCATCGAAGGGCTGATCTACAAGGTCTCCAGTTATCAGACATTTGACGAAGCCCGCTGGGTGCTTGGAGAGCCTGTCATCAATTACTCAATGGCAATCGTTGACCAGGCTATCCGGAAGAACTTCGACAGAGCGACACGCGCAGGCATGACAGCACGGATCATCCGTGAAACTGAAGCGAACGAATCGGTGACGAAGTTTCGAAAAATCAAGGGAAGGTCATACAAGTATACTTATGACGTCCCCTGTGATTGGTGCCGCTCATTGGCGGGAACGTACGATTACAGCGATGTATCCGACAGAGGGAACGACGTCTACCGCAGACATGAAGGGTGCAGATGCAAGATCACATACGTCCAAGGGAAAAGGGCGGTAGATGTCCGCACTAAAGCAGAATGGACGTATGCAGACACGAAAGCACGACAGCAGGCAATCCAGCAGAAGGTGGACGAAAAGGCCAGTGAGGAAGCTGAAAAAGCGCGCTGGAGGGTAGCAAGAGAACGCGCTGTCGAACGCATCCAGAGAGAACTTGGCTATTCAGAACGAGGCGCTTCGATCTTTGTTAATGCACACAAAGCGGAGATCCAGGCGAAAGGCCTCGACAGAGTTATCGAAGAAACAAGATTCACGAATCCATTCGTACGGCAGGCATAAGGAGGACAGATGGAGCAGGCAATAGGTCGCCAGACTCCTACTCAATCCATTATTTTGCCGTATAAAAAAAGTCTTGGACCTAAGGCAATCAAGTCATATCAGGAGTCGAAACGGACCGCTTTAGAGTGGCAGAAGCTTCTGATAAGCAACATCATGGCCGTGGATGACTCAGGGCTATGGACACATGCAACATTTGGGTACGAAGTGCCACGTCAAAACGGCAAGGGCGAAGTGCTGACCATGAGAGAACTGGAAGGACTGAAGTCCGGAGAGCGTATCATCCACACAGCACACAGAACGAGCACGTCACACAGCGCATTTGTGAGGCTTCTGAAGGTCCTTACTGATGCAGGGTATACTGAGTTGGGCCGAGCCAAAAAAGGGCAGGAAACGCCCGGAAAATCGTTCAAGGCGACTAAACAGTACGGTCTTGAACAGATATTTTTGACCGACGGAGGGAGCATCGTTTTCCGAACACGCTCAGAGGTTGGAGGCTTGGGTGAATCGTTCGACCTGCTTGTAATAGACGAAGCCCAGGAGTACACATCAGCTCAGCAGACGGCTCTGATTTACACGATCTCGGCATCACCGAACCCGCAGACGATACTCTGCGGAACACCTCCGACACTGGTATCGAAGGGTGACGTCTTTCCGAACATGAGGAAGCAGGTGCTGAGCGGTAACAAGCCGGACACAGGCTGGGCGGAGTGGTCGATCTACGAGAAACCTAAGGACGTGATGGACCCGTCAGTATGGTATGAAACGAACCCGTCTCTGGGTCAGATCCTGAAGGAGAGAACGATCCGGAACGAGGACGTTTCAAACGTTATCGACTTCCTGATCCAGCGTCTGGGATACTGGCACGAGTACGAACTGAAGAGCGAGATCACTGAAGCGGACTGGATGCGGCTGAAGGTTCCGGCACTCCCGGAGTTCACCGGCAAACTGTACGCTGCCATCAAGTTCGGCTCTGATGGTCTCAACGTTACGCTGTCAGTCTCAGCACGGACTAAAGACGGCAAGATCTTCGTCGAGGCTATCGACTGCGCTCCGCAGGCTGCAGGGTTAGCCTGGATGATAGACTTCCTGCTACGGGCGCCGGTCGCCAAAGTCGTTATCGACGGCAGGGGCAAAACGGATCTGTTTGTCCAGCTGATGAAGGACAACGGAGCCAGGGTGCCCAGCGTGATTCCGACTGCAGCGGAAGCGGTGAACGCATACTCAACATTCAGACAGGCTGTGGATGATGGTACCATCTGCCACAACGGGCAGAAGTCACTCACACAGTCGGTCAGCAACTGCGCCAGACGACCGATCGGTTCTAATGGCGCGTTTGGCTTTAGGTCAATAGATACAGATGTCGACGTCACACTGGTTGAAAGTGTGGCGTTCGCATATTGGCTTTGTTCAGTGAACAAAGATAAAAGAAAGCAACGGATAGGATATTAAGTCGGGGATCTCCTCCGGCTTTTTATTAACGTCGACCGGACGGCAAAAATGGGCAAAGGAGAGTAAAACATGGCAGATTTCAAAGCAATCACTACACAGGAAGAATTCGATTCAGCGATCAGCGAGAGGCTCGCACGGGCAGAGAAGAAGATCCGCGAAGAGTACAAGGGCTGGACAAGCCCCGACGATCTGAAAGCACTCAACTCCACTCATGAGCAGGCACTTGCGGATTTAAAGACAGCGCACTCCAAAGAGATGGAAAAGTATGCCGGCTATGATGAGAAATTCAAGGAGCAGGAAACTCAGATCCACAACCTGACAGTCTCCTCGCTGAAGACGAAGATCGCAAACGAGAAGCATCTTCCCTATGACGCGATCGAATTCATCCAGGGAGACGACGAGAAATCAATTACCGAGAGCGCAGACAGGCTGTCGAAGCTTGCCGGTGCTCAGCATTCGATCGGGTTCACTCGCAATACTGAAACCGACTCAAACACCAAAGACAGCCTGTGGCGTGATATCGCCAACAGCCTGCCTAGTAGAAATTAAAAGGAGCTAAAACATGGCAAGTGTAATCACAAGAGGAACAAATCTCCCTGCAGCAGTTGTTGAAGATATGTTCAACGCGGTAAGAGGCAAGTCCTCACTCGCTAAACTGTCTGCATCTTCTCCGATTCCGTTCAATGGAATGACGGAATTCACTTTCAGTCTCGATAAGGAAGCTGACATCGTCGCAGAAAACGGTGCTAAGTCCAACGGCGGAGCAACAGTCACTCCGGTGACCATCCGCCCGATCAAATTCGAATACGGCACACGTGTCTCCGATGAGTTCCTGTGGGGTTCTGAAGAATACAGAATGAACGTTCTCAGGTCCTTCTCTGAGGGCGCTGCGCGCAAGTTTGCACGTGGTCTTGATATCGCTGCTTTCCACGGCTTCAACCCTCGTACAGGTGCGGCTTCCGCCGTAGTCGGCACAAACAACATCGACAGCCTGGTAACAACCAATACAACGACATATGTCGCAGCGTCTGCTGATGCAAACATTGACGCAGCAATCGCGCAGATTGATGCTGCCGGTGGTGCTGTTAATGGTATCGCAATGTCCCCGACAATGCGTTCCGCACTGGCTGCTATGACAGCGAACGGTGCTCGTAAATATCCGGAATTCAGTTTTGGCGGACAGCCGAACACACTCGGCGCGATGCAGCTTGATGTCAACGGTACTGTTTCCTTCGGTAACACTGTAAGCGCAGGCGATCATGCCATCATCGGTGACTTCTCCGCTATCAAGTGGGGATATGCTAAAAACATCCCGCTCGAAGTAATTGAGTATGGTAACCCTGACAACGATGCAACAGCAGGCGATCTGAAAGGACACAATCAGGTCTACCTCAGAGCTGAAGCATACATCGGCTGGGGCATTCTTGTTCCGAGCTGGTTCGCGCGCGTCACAGTTCAGTGATGCTCTTTTACCGAAACACAAAGACGGGGGCGGTCATAACCGTCCTCGTCCCTGTTGGCGGTGACTGGGAGCTGGTTGAAGAAAAGAAAGAGCAGGGCGCCGAAACGGAACCGGCTCCGAAACCAAAAAAGAAAAAAACAGTTAAGAAGGGGTGATCGAAATGAGCGAAGCGTTTGCAACAGTTGACGATGTCATTACTCTGTTCCGACCTTTAACAGAAAGCGAAACAGAAAAAGCGAGTGCTCTGCTCCCAATCATCTCGGATGAATTAAGATACCGCGCGCAGCTTGCCGGGAAGGATCTGGACGCGATGATCGCGGACGGAGAGATCCCGTCTAATGTTGTCATGGAAGTGACTGTCTCGGCTGTTATCCGAATCCTTCGCCAGTCAACCACAGGCGAACCGATGACACAGGAGAGCCAGGCAGGGCTTGGTTATTCATGGTCAGGAACATATGCGATCCCTGGCGGAGGAATCGGAAACGCTATTCTGCCGTCGGATCTGAAGAGACTCGGGTTGAAGCGCCAGCGCTTCGGTGTGATCGACTTCTTCGACCCGCACAATGGGAGAAGCATATGATCCAGGGAATGACAGTTCGGCTGTATAACAGGAATCTGGTTTCTTTCGATGACTTCGGGGAGCCGGTTTACGCTGAGACCTACGAAGATGTCGATGACGTTCTTGTAGGATCTCCGACAGAAAATGACGAGCTGTCCGACCTTGACCTTAACGGGAAACAGATCGCTTATGTTCTGGGCATCCCAAAAGGAGATACGCACACATGGAAGGATCAGCGCGTCGAGTTCTTCGGCGAGAAATTCATGTGTGTAGGCTTCCCGATTGAAGGCATCGAGGCGAACATCCCGCTTAGATGGCATAAGAAGGTCCGGGTGGTTCGCTATGAGTGACGTAAAGATCAAACTGAACAGCGCAGGGATTCAGGCACTGCTGAAGTCTCCCGAGATTCAAGGCGCTGTCGGTGAAGTTTGCGAACGGATTGCGCAGAATGCCGGTTCCGGATATTCAAGCAATGTCCAGATAGGTAAGCGGAGATCTGTCGGCAGGGTTTACGCCGGGTCTAAGAAGGCCATCAGAGACAATTACAAAAACAATACGCTGCTGAAAGCGCTGCATATGTGAGGTGAACGATGATCGAGAAAACAGTACTGGACTATCTCAACGCGAGGCTCACGACAGCAAACGCTTATGTCAATGTCCCATACCACAAGAATCCGGGACAGGGCTTGTATGTGGTTATTGAAAGAACAGGAACCCAGCGCACGGACATGCTCTATGCTTCCGTGATCGCGGTCCAGAGTTACGCTCCGTCACTCTTCCAGGCGGCAGAGCTGGATGAGGAGGTCAGGAACGTAATGTTCGACCTCCCGAACAATGCGAGGGAGGTAAGCGGTATCCGTTTGATCGGAGGATCTAACTTTACAGATCCCGAGCAGAGACAGCCAAGATATCAGGCTGTTTTTGAAATCTATCACTATTAAGGAGGCATAAATGTCTTTAGTAAATAACGTGGCTGCGGGTAAGCCTGCGGTCGGCGGTGCGCTGAGTGTAGCACCGGCGGGCACAACACTCCCGACAGATGCAACGACTGCACTGGGCGGAGCGTTCACAAACCTCGGTTATATTTCTTCTGATGGCGTTACCAAGACTATCTCAAGAGAAACCGAAGAAATCAAAGCATGGGGCGGAGATACGGTTCATACACCGCTGACGAGCTTTGGAGAAACATTCCAGCTGAAGCTCATCGAGTATCTCAATCCTGATGTAAGAAAGGTGGCATATGGCGATGACAACGTCACCGGCACACTGGCTAATGGAATCACTACAACGATCAAAGCTGTAGACCTTGTTGAGAAGGTTTACGCTCTTGATATGATCGTCAACGGCGCGATCGAAAGAATCGTAATCCCTAGGGGAAAAGTTACTGCTGTAGGCGATACTGTCTATGTAGACAACGATGTCGCCGGATACGACATTACGATCACAGCACTGCCTGACAGCACTGGTAATTATTCCTACGAATATACAAAGCAGTCCTGAGGTGCTGAATGGTAAAAGGGGTAACGAGTACAGGCTTTGAATTCTCTGTAGATGAGACTCTTCTGCAGAATTACAGATTTGTAAAAAGACTCGCGCATGTCGCCAAAAACGACTATACCGAGTTTTTTGATTTATTTACGGAGATTCTCGGTGAAAGCCAGGAGGAGGCTCTCCTCCAGTACCTGGAATCAAAAAACGGGCAGCAGGTTACGACCGAGCAGATGGCGAAGGAATTCGCAGACATCCTCAAGGTAATGCAGGAGAACGCTCCCGCAAAAAACTCCTAACCCTTGCCGGAATGCTTGCCACAGATGAGGAAGCCCTGATCTGTGACATGGCGGAAACTTATCAGATATACGACATGGAATCGCTGCCGGTTCAAACGGTGGCGATTCTGGCGTCCGGCTTAAGGGGAAACAGTCGAATAAAGATGAAAATGACAGGATCTAAGTATCCTGATGAAATCCTATTTCTTGCACACATAGCGGACCGTCTCGGTCTCCTGGTGTGGCAGAACACAAAAGACGGTCGGCGGGGAATCCACCGACCCGATTCTTTTATCGACTTGCTTACTAAACCAAGCGGGCCGAAAAAGAACAATCTCGATTCTTTCGCTACTCCGGAAGACTTCTGGAAAGCGAGGGACGCAATCATACAGAAGGGAGGCTAGACATGCCAGATGTAGCAACCGCTTATGTGCAAGTGGTCCCGACAACCAAAGGCATAAAGGAAGCCCTGACGAACGAGATCAGCGGTTCCGGAGATGCCGGCGGTATAAAGATCGGCAGCGCAATCAAAAAGGCGATAGTGGCTGCCGGTATAGGTGCGGCTCTGACAAAGGTCGTATCTACGGCACTGTCAGCCGGCGGCGATTTACAGCAGTCCTTCGGAGGATTGGACACAATCTACGGCGATGCCTCTGAGGCGGCGAAACAGTACGCTTCCGAAGCCGCTAAGGCAGGCATTAGTGCAAACAGTTACGCAGAGCAGGCGGTCGCTTTCGGTGCCTCTCTGAAGCAGGCATTCGGTGGAGACACAACGGCAGCCGTTGAAGCGGCGAACACCGCCATCATGGACATGGCTGACAACTCCGCGAAGATGGGAACGGATATTACAGCGATCCAGACCGCATATCAGGGGTTCGCAAAAGGCAACTACACCATGCTCGACAATCTGAAGCTGGGCTATGGCGGTACTAAGACCGAAATGGAAAGACTTCTGGCGGATGCTCAGAAGATCAGCGGTGTTAAATATGACATCAGCAATCTCGGCGATGTTTACGAAGCAATCCACGTCATCCAGGGAGAACTCGGCCTAACAGGTGTGGCGGCTTCCGAAGCGTCCACAACACTGACAGGCTCGATTGGAGCGATTAAAGCATCATGGGAGAATCTCATGGCTTCTCTTGCTCTGGGTGATTCGGCAGGAATCAATACAGCACTGCAGGGTTTAGCAGATTCTGCGCTGAACTTCCTTCTGAACAATCTCTTTCCTATGGTTATGAACGTGCTGAACGGACTGCCCGATATCATCATCAATGCGATCACGATGATCGGAACGTATTCAGATGAACTGATAAACACCGGACTGGATCTGATTCTCGCACTGATCGAGGGCATTTTCACATCACTCCCAGCTCTCGCTTCCGCAATGGTCAGCCTGGGACAATCAGCTTGGCAGACGCTGTCATCCATTGACTGGATCTCGTTAGGCCTGCAGGTGATCACTACGATCGCCACAGGCATCTCCGGAGCACTGGATATCGTCGGAGCTGCAGCCATTCAGGTCGGCGAGGCGATCCTGACGAAGATCGGAGAATTTGCGGGCAAGATGGTGGAAGCAGGTAAAAACCTTCTGCTCGGTTTGCGTGATGGTATTGTCGGAGCGGTCAGCTCGGTAGTAGATGCAGCAGTTGGAGCCGGTAAGGCCATCCTCTCCGGTGTTACGAGTTTCTTTAAGATTGGCTCACCGAGCCGTCTGATGGCGGAAGAGGTAGGCCGATGGATCCCTGCAGGAATCGCTGAAGGCATCCAGACGAATATGGGAGTCCTTACGGACACGATATCGAGCATGGATAACATGACACTCAATGCGTCGCTGTCAGGCGCTTACAGGCCCGGACAGACGTATGATCCGAGCACTCCGATGCTCAATGCTATTAACAGACTGGAAAAGACGCCGACCGTCGTGCAAATTGTAGGAGATACAGCGAAGATCTTCAGAGTCGTAAGACAGGAAGACAGGAAGTACGCAATGGCGACTGGTAAAAGCGCATTCTGAGGTGATATATGGTATTAACGATAAATGGTACAGACTTCGGTCAATACGTGAATCCTAAGACCTACAACGTCGTCTCAGAGCAACAGTATCAGACATGGACGGATGCAAACGGCATCGAGCACCGGGTACCATACAGACAGAAGGTATCCGGTGACTTCCAGCTTGAATTCTGGGACATTCCAACATATGAAACGCTGTTCACGGCTCTCGGTCTGAGCAATGAGGCGTATTCGGTTTGTTATCTGCCTGTGAACAATGCGCATCTAACGAGCCAGCCCCACGATCTGTATATCGAAACAGAGCCGGAGTTCGCTGTCGACTTCTACGGGCAAATAATCAGAATTATCGTAACGCTGAAGGTGGTGGAGAGATGATTACGCTCACACAGGCCCAGCAGGCCATTGTAAAAAGTGATCTCAGTCTGAAGTCATTCAACGTACACTTCCCGAACGGAGAACTCTCAGATCTGACGAACGAGGACATCGTGTTCGAGTCCGCCAAGTTCACAGAGTCGGTCTGCAGTGAGCAGACCTTCCGCTTCGGGTGTGCAGAGGCATCTATCGTCGAATTTGAGACCGTAGGAGTGCAGAACATCGTAGGGATGACCATTGAATGTTCAATGGAATTTGACGGCGGAGTTGTCATTCCGTACGGAAAGTTCGAAGTAGACACATCGCCCAGGGATCATAATGCGATTCCGCACAGGAAAGTAACGGCATACTCCAAGCCAATCAACAACAGCGCTTTACCGCCTTATGAGGTTGCCAAACTGAGTGGATTCTATGACACAAATATTCCATATCAGCCGAACATAGGTTATCTATTAGATTCAGTTCTGGGTGAAAGCGGGACATATACGGAGACCGCTTTTTGTTCGCTGACTTCATACAGGGCAACCAGTACGAATACAACGGATTACCTGATATCCGATGACGGCGTATACAGGTACTACATATCAATGAAACGTGTTAGTGCTTCATCATGGGTATTACCCGAGGCTTTGTATAGAATCGTCCCAACATATGACAGCACGCTTGAGGACATCATAAAACAGGCGTTTGAAGATTATCCATCAATCAACTGGAATCAGCGAGCGAATATTTGGGCAGCCACACATTGCCACATACAGTATGATTCCCCAGCAAACTGGGGGACTGTTGTTAACGCAGAAGACGGCACTATATATCCGTACATTAACAGCGACATGGAAGCACATTTCAGTTATCCGCTTTCAATTACGAATGTCCGGCTTTACAAAAAAAGGATCTCCAATTCAGAAGAAACCGAAATCGCAAATTATGGATCTACTGTTTTCACGCCTTATACCGCACTGGATATTTATAAAAGGGTTGCTGATAATTACACGCCGATAAGATTATCCTT
>OCTW011274593.1_pt1 | contig 10961 bp, 10 predicted proteins | sample 1539671 | NCBI WGS metagenome assembly OCTW01 (sample SAMN02144230, study PRJEB22623) | gut metagenome | biome: sheep rumen | host: Ovis aries | place: New Zealand | reverse complement strand
TGCAATGCTTGAATGTGAGCTACGCCAGCTGTGAAATCCTGTACTACCCCATCATAGTCAGTAGCGCTAAGTTTCTGTTCATTGTTCGATTTACATGATTCGCACGAAATCAGGCTCATTAGTGAAATTATAGCTAACGCGCCCAAGAAAATAATTTTTTTCATTTCTTGTTGTTTATTAATTTTAAATGTTTAAATAATTTTTCATTACCTAATATTGCCAGAGATGTAATCTGATTTTTTAGATCAGGCTCTTGAAAACTTGTGTAATCAATTCCCAGATACTCTAATCTTTCTTTCCATTTATCTATATCTGCTTCCAAATAAATCAGATAATTATTATTCCAACTCTGACTAGGATGATCAAGAAGCCATTGAGCTACAGCATGACCACCCTGGACACATCCATAAATAGGATCAAGAGTTTTATCAATCAGTACATACAGTCTCTGTTGCATATTTCTCGTAAATGATATTAACCTTTTGTCTAAATAAGTTCTGTAAGTAGGAATCTCTGAGGGCTTTATATGAACGTTTAATATCCTCATTTATAAATTCTTCTTTATTTTCTACTTTATGCTTCAGAATATAATACGCACAATACATTGGGTGCATCCATGTTCCTGCATAACCAGTTTCTTTCTTTTTAGCTACAAGAGCTTTAATATCATTCTTGAATTTTAATACGTTCTGTTCCATAATTAATATTAATTTTAAAAGTTTAACTTTGAATTTCGTCTTAAGTCTTTCTAGCTTTTAGATAGTTTAATATTAATTAGGCTTCCTGGAGAACGTATCCCACTAATCATCTACCATTTTTGTTTTGTAAATTTCATCATAATTTTATTATTTAGTTAAACGAAGTTGATTATTGTAGGCGGTGCGTATGGGACTTGAACCCATGACCCCATGCGTGACAGGCATGTATTCTAACCAGCTGAACTAACGCACCGTTCATTTACGCGGAGGTGTGAGAGCACGATTCCCATACGCTTGTTACACGTACCGACGGTTTTCAAGACCGCGCCATAATACCACTATGGTTACACCTCCAGCTTAGGTGGGAGCAGATGGATTCGAACCACCGTAGGCCAAAGCCAGTAGATTTACAGTCTACCCTAATTGACCACTCTAGCATACTCCCTAATGAGCCTCCTGGTCGAATCGAACGGCCATCTCAAGATTACAAATCATGTGTAATAACCCTTATACTAAGGAGGCATTATTTTGAGCGAGATATCAGAATCGAACTGACATATCCTGCTTGGAAGGCAGGCATAATAACCGTTATACTAATCTCGCAATTTACTAGTTTTTGTAGTGTTTCCAATGTTTTTGTTTTGACCGGTTCATCAAACTCACACTTCCTGGCTAGAAGTTTGTCCGCCACTAGTAAAGGCACTTGAAAGCAAAACCGCTCTACGTCTAACTGTTGTACTATTCACTAAGTCTTGTTGTAATATTACTCCGTAGTCTGTCGCCACTATTCCGGATACTACATGCTTAATTACATGGGCCAGTTTCGTCTATAGCCCAGGATTCATTATCCCAAAGTATAATTTTAATATACCTTATCTTCTTCTGGATATTTGTACCAGTCTGTTGAAGTTACTGATCCCACTCCCCACTCATTAAATTTCAGATAGGCTTTATTTATACAAATTCTTTCTAATGGCCATCTAAAATCATAAGGTATCATAATTGCATGAGGATCTTGTCCAATTTGTGATATTCTAATTTCCCAATTTTTTGTTCTATCATAAACATAAGGTTGAGTATTAACATCTAGGAAGCTAAAATTACTATTAACTGTTATCGTATCAACTACGAATGGAGTGTTATCATGCTTAGATGTATTTATAAATTCGGCTCTTGTTTTCCCAAATATAGAATGTACTTCTTTATCATGGTTAATTCTTTTTCCCTCTACATTATAAATATAGAGTTCATCAGAAGCACCACTAGCCATTAGTGTATATTCCACTTTTGTATCATTAAGTCGTCTTCCCTTCATTACTACGTCATTCATGTCATAATCTCCAAGTCTTTGATCTTCATAACAGAAAACATAGAAATTAGATTCTACTTCAGGAATAACTATCAAACCTTCAATACCACCTTCAATTTCAAAGATAATATCATTAAAGTCTGTATCTGTTCCTGATTCGCAACAAAGAAGCATTTTATTATTTACTGTTAACCATGCCATTCTAGGACCATCCATACCAAGTTTAGATGATTTGAAATTTCCATAGTTATTAATATAATTATTAAGGCGACCATCGCCATAAAGTTCACCTTGCTTCTTTTTTCCTTCAGCTGTTGTATTAGCTCGAATCATAAATCCAATTTTATATCCTTTAGGAAATTGGAAAGATCCTTGAGTCGTACCAACTGTAGGAACATCATCACCCCAATACATTAAAGCATAGGAAGCGTGTTTACTAATTATATCGTCATCTTTTATACATTCACTAAGTTTAATAGCTTTATACTTAGGAAGTTTTTCAAGATAACTTACTGGATCATTGCCTAGGTTTTCTTCTTTAAAATAATAGTAGTACAAATCGGAATTTTCAACTTCCTGATAACCACCATCATTTTTATAGATAGGAGAAACTATAATTGGATTATCCCCTGTAGTAATAGGATATATTTTTTCATTATAATATCCGGATTGTTTTACTAAGGGAAGATTATTATACTTTCTTCCATTTTTGAAATAAGAGAATACTAAAAGTCTTAAGGTTTCTTTATACTCGTCATCATATTCTTCTGCATTCATTTTTTGAGAAGAGTATTGATAAAGCATCTCTCCTGGAATCCAACCTCTAATATTAGCATAAGATTCAACACTAGACTCAATAAAGAATTCCCCGCTAGGTAAATTGTAATCATTAAGTTTAGGTGACCTTGTCATAGATCTCCTAGACCTGTTCGCAACTTCATTTCCTGTGATCTTACCAAAGTGATAATCTCCAGAAGAAGTAATATATGCAACATACAATCCTAAGTTATCCTTAGGAGCATCATAGTTTAGTTTAATTGAAGTTTCACCCTCTTTTAAACTAAGTTCATTGAGAATAGTAAGATAGGAACCTTCTTCGTCTTTAATTAATGCCATTATCTGGACTTTTGAAATCTCCAGTAGTGGATCAATATTAATATTGACAGATCCCGAGAAAGCCGTTTTCCAATCTTGATTCTCGCTAAATTCAACGCCAAAAATATTTTTAACGTTTTCTCTTACGTCACTTCCTTGCCATGTATCTGGATCATAGTTTACACAAGATGACAGTACAAAGGCAAACAAAGTTCCTAATAAAATTAATTTTTTCATAGTGGGCCGAGATGGAATTGAACCACCGACGCGATGCCCTTCAAACATCCGCTCTACCACTGAGCTACCGGCCCTTTAACGGGGTTTTTATTTTGGAGAGGTTTTCCATCATTCTTATTCTGTTCTTCACAAAACACCAACCCTAAGAACAGAGGTTAACGCTAGCATCTTAACCTGATGTTTATACCCCGTCTCCTCTCACATAAGCCAAAAAGGAACACCTCTCTTTCTAGCCAAAGTTGCGGTCGTGTGATTCGAACACCGTTTCAAGGTTATGAGCCTTGCGAGCTACCATTGCTCCACCACCGCGATATTTCTAATATTAAGATTCTCCCTCCTTTTCGAGCGTAAAATCTTTCTTTTTTCATAAATTAAGATATTCCCGGCTTCCGGAGCGCGTTTTTCTTATTTATGGAATGAAATTAGAAGAAAAGATAAGGATTTTTGTAGAAGATGGAGGATTTACTACAATAGTAATAGACCTAGAAGAGGAAGGATCTATGAAATTATCCTGTAAAATAAGAGGCGGTGAAGTCAATAAATATAAGATAAATGATTATAATCTCTTAGAGGCTTTTATGAATACTTTCCCTTCTTTTTCCATAAATACAAATCCAAAAGAAAGAGATTTGTTTATGGAACCTTTTAATAACTGTCCTGAAATACGAATAGTTAAAAAGAGAAGGAGTAAATATATAAAAGGTATGTTAAGAATATTAATAAATGACTGCATAAGTGATTATAATAAATCAGACTTTACTCCACTTAGAATTAAAGAGATATTGGCTAAATGGGATTCATATAATTTCGAATAAATATGATAGAATTACAAGGAAAATTTTGTAAAGACTGTAAGATTTTTACAGACAATGTAGAACAGGAGGCTATTCAAACAATTTATAGCTTGATTAATAGCCCTGAATTTAAAGACTCCAAGGTAAGATGTATGCCAGATACACATCAAGGTAAAGGAATTGTAATTGGATTTACAGCTCCTGCAGGAAAATATGTCAATCCTGATCACGTTGGTTGTGATATTGGGTGCACTGTTAGTTCAATTCTATTTTCTGACCCACTCCCTGAAGATAAGTATGCGTTGTTTGAACATAGAATAAAATTAGCTATTCCCCAAGGAATGAAAATTCAAGAACAGAGACAGTTTGATGTGAAAGAATTCTTACGTTTCTTGAGAACAGAGTTGCAGAAGGCTTATCAAGGAAGTAAAGGGTTGACTTATATTCCCGAATTTAATAATGAGAGGGACTTAGAGGAGTGGCTGCTGGATGTAAAAATGGATGTTGCAACTTTCTATAAAAGTATTGGAACTCTCGGTGGAGGCAATCATTTTATCGAGTATGATAAAGGTGAAAATTCTCAAGCATTCACTGTTCATACTGGATCCAGAAATCTTGGTTTGAAGGTTTGGAAGAAGTGGAGTGATCTTGCTAATTCAACTAAAATAAGCAAAGCTGGAGAAAGGAATATTATTGATCAAGTTAAATCAAAAAATCAAGATAAAACAAAGCTTAAGGAAGAAATTTCAAAAGCCATAGAGGAATATAAATTAACTCTTCACCCTGGATATCTTGAAGGAGAAAACTTAAGATCCTATTTAACTGACATGGTAATTTGTCAAGCATATGCAAAATTTAATCATAAGATTATTTTGGAGAAAGCAGAAAAGATACATTCTGACTTAGTTAAGGGATCAAAAGTTATAGATAAAATTCAAACGACTCATAACTATATTGATTTTGACACAGTTGATGGAACTCCTATGATTAGAAAGGGTGCAGTTCGTGCTAATGAGGGAGAAGTTTTCCTGTTACCATTCAATATGAAAGATGGAATAGCAATCTGTAAAGGAAAAGGAAATTCAGATTGGAACTATTCTGCACCTCATGGAGCTGGTAGAATTATGTCTAGAGCAAAAGCCAAAGAAATATTGAAGGTAAAAGATTTTGAAAAAGTTATGGAAGGAATCTATTCTACTACAGTAAACAGAAGTACTATAGATGAATCTCCTATGGCATATAAAAGTAAAGAAGAAATAATAGAACTTATTAATCCAACTTGTGAAATTATTCAATTCTTAAAACCAGTAATTAATATAAAAGCTGGAGCAGAAGATGAAATTCCTAGTTGGAAAGAAATAAAAGAAAAGAAAAAGAGAGGTTAATTTTCCTCTCTTCTCTTTTTAAACCAATCTAGTACTCGGTTTACTATTACAAAAATAGCTTCATCCTTATCAATCTCCTCATATTCAACTTTATTCTTATTGAGTAGTTCTAGAATTTCAGCATCTTTCTTTTTTGCATCTTCTTCTGTTTCAATCCTACCTTTTGGAATATAAGTTGTACTGCGTTTAACTAAGAAATTCATATTGTTAAAGGATTCAAACTGATCAATAACAAGATCTGCAAATTTCTGATTATGAGACTGGTCATAGACTATAGAAAATAGTAAAGGGCTGTCACAAATAACAACATCAACCTTGTTTTCAAGTCTTTTTATCCTATGTAACTGTTTTCCAAATACATAAATTTGATCTGCCATTACTTTAAATGATTCGTCCCAAACTTTTTCTTTAACCCATTCAGGAGCCATTTCTGTTTCCAAACCAAGTTTCTTTAGTTCAGCAAAAACTTGTGCCATTAATGTGCTTTTTCCACATCCCGCACCACCAAATAAATTTACTACTATCATAACGTTATAATGAATAAAAAATAAAAGTAGCCGGTAGGAGAGTCGAACTCCTCTTTTCAGAATGAAAATCTGACGAACTAACCGATATTCGAACCGGCCGGCTACATTGTTATAAATATGTCCTTCAAATAAAAATGATACACGTTTCCATATATCATATCTGTTGCTGGTTACGCTAGGCTATAACTAAGTTAGGCCATAGCATTTTACGAACCTTCTAACACCATCATCTTGATGCCTCAACCAGCAATTTATTACCATAATTACTTGATTCCAACAAGTTACTCCTAAGAATTCTATGCAGATTTCCTAGTTGTGATGGCCCGCTTTCACCAAATTTATGATAATATCACACTGTTATATGTGTAGTCGCCAGGGACTGACTCGAACAGCCGACTCCGCTCTCGTTTCATATAAATATGAGCGTACTCTACCAACTGAGTTACCCAGCGATTGTTAATTGTGTTCATACATATACATCTAAGATCAGCTACTATTTCTAATAACTTCTCAGGTCTGGCCTTTCAACCTCGCCAATATCAACGTACATGTAATTTGTTTGTTTTGTGTTATAATTGGTTTTAAAATTTTGTTATAAGTTATGATAAGAAATCTCAGTTCAACTTCCATCTTTAAGGATTTCAGCATCCCACTCCCCATTCTTCCCATGCAGGTAGAATTTCGGAGATTTCTTTTTAATAGTTTGTTGTTTTGTGTCATAATATAAATTTCAGGTTTTGTAAGGTTGTCTTAGTACTTTGAAATTTCTTCCATTTCCATTCACCTACTGCCATGCGGCTCAGTTCAGATTTCCTCACATATATAAGATTTTCAGGGGATTGTGGATTTTCCATTCTCCCCATAGTTAAGATTTTCACGGGTTTTGAGTTTATACATGTTCTATAAACACTTCTAACCAATCTTTATCTATTCTTGCTAAAGGAAAACCAGAAGACGGTCCTTGAAGTCCTCTATGTAAGTTATACTTTTCAATACTAATATATCTTTCTAATGCCGTCCTATAAGTTTTAATATCGGTAAGAATCCAATGTTCAGTTCTTCTGATTATATATCCAGGTTTGCAGAGGATAATATCTCCATCTTGTCCACAGGTATCTAGGTGGTGCCATATGTTTCCTGAATATTCAAAATTAGTTGGTTTGTTTCTAATAACTACTGGATAAGTATTTTCATTTTCAGTGTCCAGCATTATATTTTTCAGTACTCCATCCTCATTTTCTTCATATAATTCAACATCCTTCCAATTAAGTTTTTGTTTCTTTAGGAGAGTTAAGCAAGGTTCTTTTATCTTCTTTGAATCTAACCAATCACTCCAGCCCGGTTTATCACAAGTTTCATAAAAATCAGAAGGTTTCACTATAATTTTCTTCTTATTTTCATCCTTAAGAAATCTAAATCTTCCGTTTTTGATGTTTCCAGATCCAATTCCTCCAAGTAAAAATGGTTCTACGTATCCCTTAGGAAATGCATAGATACCATATTCTACTGGAGCTGTATGCGGACTATCATAACTTTTTATATCATGATATTGTGGAGTTAAACTACCGTATCTGATAAATTTCATAATCCTCCAATATATAAAATTCCACGTTCGGGATGTTCTTTTGTAGGTCCTGTATAATTCTCATCATTTTCCCACTCTTTTTGTTTTATTTTATATTGACCGAAGAATCCATCCAGAGAACTTATAATAAAATTTCTTAATTGTTTCATTACATCTTCTTTAAACGCTTCTCTGTCTTCTATCCTATCCATCCATCTATCAAGTGGCTGTGTAAGTGACGGAAACTCTCTTATGTCATAAATTTTTCCATATCCGCCAACACAACTATGATAAGAGAGATTAAAGTCTCTATCAACGAAAACCCAATAGTAATCTTCTATACCATCAACAGCCCCAATTAAGTATAGAACATCTTCATCCTTAACTTCAGAATAATCACCTGGATAATCATCATTCATCCATGCAACATGAACATATTTCCCCGCATCCTCCATAGCTTCTTTCGTTATACAGACTTTGTTATCTATATACCAATAGAGCTTATACTTAGAGTAGAATTTGTCTTTTAATTTTGTAAGAACGTCTATGTTGCAGTCATCAATAGGATTATCTAGATTTCCATTCTCATATTCATCTCCATGACAGTCTAAAATAAATCTCCCAACTGCTTTTGATCTGCTCTTTCCAGCTTTACAATGAATAACGAAGTTTTTATCTAAGTTATTTTCTATAAATTCAACAATACTGTATGCTTGTCCACCAGTTAAAGATTTCATCCAATGATCATCATAGTAATAATCTCCAGGACCGACTACATCATCGAAGTCTATATTTAATACTCGATCTGAAGAGCTTAAGATATGGTCATTATCAGTATCACCTTTTTTGCTTTCGAGATAATATTGTATACATTCAGGAGAGCATTCTATTGAAATGATAGCTGTATTTTTATCATTTTTAAATTCATCTAAGTGTTCTCTAAAATCATTTTTACTATATACCTTTACTGTTTTCTTCATACACAATTAAGGAAATTGCTTTTAGTCTCACTCTTTTTTCTTATTATTAGAGAGGGGACTGGCCAACCTCGAAGACAAATAAACGGCCAGAATGGTATAATAATATAAAATATGAATAGAAGAATTGTATTAGTAGATCAAATTGAAACACCTAACTATATGGCCTATTTTGGCTGTGGACTAGGTAATGAAATCTACACCCTTCAATCACTTCAAAACATGGAAGAGGAAAAGCTCAAAAAAGTTATTGGAGTAGGAGAAGGTGATGCAGTAATGTTAGTGGGATCTGAACCATTTAAGTTTCTTAAACAGTTTTACCACTATGGAGTGAGAAATGAGAATTACTTTGATTGTGCCAAGCTTAGAAGACTTAGTATTGAAGGTGGTGCATTTGTCAAGGTTATTATTGATTTCCCAGAAAAAGAAGTAATTGAGGACTTCCTAAGTAAAGATTTTACTGAAGCTGTAGTATTTCCAGACTTTAAACAACACATTATTCATACGTATCAAGAGGCCCTAAGCTTTATTGATCATATGGATAGTGCTCCTGATGATGAGTATTTTGGATTTGACTATGAAGGTTCCGGTATGCCATTGGATATATGGTATGAGTTGAGCGGAGCTTCTATTAGTTCATTAAAAGAGTCTGGATTTATAAGCTTTACGGATATTAGACATCAACTTGGAGGATCTAATTCACCAGAATATCAATATTTACTTAACCGACTTGGACAATTTCTAGTAAAGAGAATGGACCATATTGTCGTATTTAATATGCAGTATGAATTCCAAGTAAGTAATAGAATGTTAGGAGTAGATCTGTACAACTTAGTAGATGCTGGTGTTGTAAATGTAATGGATGGAAACCATGAGAAGAAGTACTCTTTGAAGTGGACAGCACAGTATGTCCTTCAGGTTAGTGCTTGGGATACAGAGTTTGATAGAATTTCTGACTTAGTTGATTCAATGCTATTTACAATTGAAGGAAAACTTAAGAAGGATCAACATAAAGTCTTGAAAGTAACTCCTGAAACATTTGAACAAACAGATGAGTGGAAAGAACTTTGTAGAAGATATCCAGACTATATTGATGAGTTTAGAGCACTTATCTTAGAATATTGGGGAAATGCATTTATGTGTGTTCCTAGCGAAATTCTTGGATATTACTGTAATCTTGATGCATTCCATACATTGTTGATATTCAAGGCTAGAGAAAATACTTATAGCAAAGACTGTTGGCAAGTAAATCTAGACAATGCAAGACTTGGCTGTAGATTAATGTCAAGTGGTCTTTATATCGATGAGCCTTTTAGAGCTAAGTATGAAAAATATTGTCACCAGATGATGGCATGGGGTATAACTTATACAGCTACTGCAAGATGTTGGATTAAAATGGCTAAGCATAGAAAGTTGGCTAATAATATAAAAAGGTATAATCCAATCGCCCAAAAGTTGCTAAAAGAAAATCAGTTCTATCGAGGCAACGCTGTAGAAATTGTGAAAAATCTTATGGCAAATAATCTCGATAAAATGGAGGCAACTGAGACTGGTCTAAATGAAGGTGGCTTAGCAATAAAATATGGTGATAAGTTTGCAAGTACTTTTATTGAAATAGTTAAGAATTGCATGACTGAACTAAAGATGAAAACTAAGATTGATTCTGGAATTGTAAGAAAGAAAAAGATCTTAGGAATGGTAGCAGAAAGGTCACAACATATTCTTGGACTAGACCAGATTAAGTTGGGCGAAAAGCATATTGAGTTGGAGAAGTATATGTATTATGAAACTGCCTATGAAGAACTTAGAAAGATAAGTAAAAGACAGTTGAATGATATAAATAATATTCCGGATGAGATCTATGCTTTTGGACAGAAGATGAGTTTACTGGAATATTCGGACTATGTTTGTGAAAACTATTTTCCTTGTTTAAGTCCTTTGTCTAATGATGAAATAGCATATGAATTTACAATGCTTTATCGTCATGCATCTGCTTATCTTGGGGCTATGCTTGAAAGTACTCAACAATTACCGGAGACAGATAAGTTTTATAGTAGTCGAGGAATAACTGATATTAATATTGGTTTCCAAGAATTTATGAATGCTTGGCAAAACTATTATAAGACGGGAGAAGTAGGGAATTTATATCCACAGAAAACATTTGACTTAGCCCTAAAGTTCTATCAAAGTCCAGAAAGAACTAAGGATACTAAGAAAAGTGACGAAGAGCATACTGAGTGGATTTATACATTAGATGATAAGTTAAAAGAAATTTGGACTGATTTCAATGGTTATAAAGCACAAGCACAATATTTCCCGGAAATGAATAGTCAATTCTTGGAATATGCTAAAGCCTTTGAACCAGAAGAAATGGA
>OCTW013391745.1_pt1 | contig 10962 bp, 11 predicted proteins | sample 1539671 | NCBI WGS metagenome assembly OCTW01 (sample SAMN02144230, study PRJEB22623) | gut metagenome | biome: sheep rumen | host: Ovis aries | place: New Zealand | reverse complement strand
TGGCTGTACGGGCCGATGGCGGCCGGTGCTTTTTCAGTGCTGATAGGTTTCATATCTACAAAAGTACAAAATAAATTTAACGCATCAGTGTGCTGTTTTAGACATTTTTTATAAATTTGGGCAGCGCTGCGATGGGCCGATACCTGCGTGCTCGTACTTCCGTGCGGCCGCAGTGCCCACACCGAAGCCGGTTGGATGGCCGGTGCCGGCAAACGCGTCATCGCGTACATCCCCGAAACGGTAGAACCCGAGCTGATGTACAAGCTGTTCGATGCCGTCGTGGGCGATTTGGATGAATTGGTGAAGGTGTTGGGTTAACCAAAGTCTACGATAATTCGCAACCCGCTCCACGGGGGCGCCGGTTAACACCGACAGGTGGTACATTTGTTTCCGCTATGGGCGGTACATTTAATCCGCTGCTATCAATACAATTAAGGCTTCTCTAAATATTCCACGGTCTTCCCATGCGCTAGGGCGTATTCAATCTCGCTACGCGTACTCTGGCCGATGTACCCGCCTACGTTGATGACAAAGATAGAATCTGCCATGTCAATCTTGCGCTTGTGCATGTCATCGAGCATCTCCTTGGTGCCTTCTGTCCAGACTTCGTCGTCACCGCTATGGCCGAAAAGGCCGACGCTGATGACGATATTGCCGGCGAGGGTCAGGCGCTTCTGCGCTTCCAGGAACTGTTCCTTGAAACGCGTGCTGCCGCAAAGGGTTATGACGGGATATTTGCCAACCATGGGGTTACTTTTTCTTAAACGTATAGGTAATCGTTCCTTCCACCAACTTCGGTGCATCATAGTTGGAATTAAAGTCAGTCTTCAATGCCGCTCTACGTACGGATTCTATAACCTCTGAGTCAGTGATGGTGGCGCCTTCAGCAACACTTGTTTTTGTAACCGTGCCATATTGGTTAACAAGAATGATTACTGTAATTTGTCCGCTTTGTTCTCCAAGATATTCAGGGAGCTCCACTCTGCGGCTAACGTATCTATCTTCCAAGCGATAGGAAGTTGATACCGTTACCTTGGCTTTTGCTACAGCGGCTTTTTTCTGAGCAGTAGCAGCTTTCTCTTCAGCTTCAATTTCGGAGAATAGTGCTTCCCAGAATGATTTTGGCTGTTTATTGGCACCTATGGTCTTTGTGGACTTGGCAATCTTGGCTGTGGCTAACATTAGAGAGTCTACCTTCATTTGAACAAGCCGAGACTGCTCTTTTATCTCCTTTACTTCTTGGGCTGTTTTATAACTATAATAGCCGTTTGCCCCACAGATCAAAATGACTATCACAAGTAAAACTTTCGTAGTTGTTTCCATATTGGTACTAGTTTTAAAATAACTTCTGACAAGAATCTTGTCGTATTTGCAAAGATAGCCGAAATCCTATGTGGATGCAAATATAAAACTATGTCTTTGTAGTAACGCAATCAAATATCCCATGGCAAGAATCTATGTCGCCTCCAGTTGGAGGAATCCGTTCTATCCCGATGTGGCCAGCCGCTTCAAGGACAAAGGACACGATGTCTATGATGTCCGCAATCCACCCTACGGTGGTAATTGATTCCATTGGACTGTCTCGATTGGATTATTAGGAACGCTCGTGTCCCTTCTCGGTAGGTGGACGCCTTTCATCAATGCCTCTGCTATAATGGAGAATAGAACAGTATGCCACCATTTTGTGCGGCTTACCAGATGTTTTCGGAGAAGTCTATCTGTTTACCTGACGCTTCTATCTCCTGCATTTCTTTGAGCAGGCTACGCTCCCAATCATTCTGTGGCTTACGGGTACCGGCGTGCAGATACAGCATTATCCAATAATCATCCAAATCCGACGAGTTGTAGAATTCCTCGCGTGATTCATGGACATTTTCGTTACCGTCGGTGTATGGCTTATTCGAATTGCTATTATCCATATTGAGATTGGCCAGTCTAAGCCATAGAGTGGTCATATCGGAGTTCCCCTCTCACGATGATTTCACGAATCTTTTGGCTTAATACTCTTTCATTGGTGGCCATAAATGATGCAAAGTCATTGTATGTTTCGCAGGATTGGGGAACATTCATTCCTACGATATAGATATCACCACCATCTCCATACAGTTCACCGATGCGTGCGCAGAAAGCCGTTTCGGGATAATAGTCCCCCGTCTCTGGATTCATTACCCTGAAATTTAAAGGGTTCACGAAGATGCCTTTTCTTGATGATGTAATATGCAGATAAGTAATCATTTGGTTAAGGTCATCGCGGGAAAGGTCATCATAAATAAGAGATTTGGAATCGCGAAGTAAGACCTTGTATTTTGCATCTGCAATTATGTTTTCCTTGATGAAATCTGGATAACGTGGATACCTGTCTCTATCTTTAAATACACGAATGCGCCCTTTTCCAGTCCGGTTCTCAGGATGTTGGAAACCCTCCTTGTAAAAAACAAAATTTAAGTATTCCTCCCATAACCAGGCACCGTCGAACAAAACGCCGTGAATTCGTTCTTTATCAGCCCCATAACTGATTTTTTCGCCTCGGAGTATTTGCATACAGAGACGCTGTAGGGGGCGATACTCCGAATAATACGGATGAATCTTGGGCTTGAGATTGGCAAGCATTACCTTGTTTATGTCGCTCTTTCTGTATGAAGGAGTTGCATCAATAATTCGTTTTATATTGGACTGGGTCTCTGGCGATGAATAAAGTATTGCTGTTGCTGATGCTTTTTTTGAACGTATAAACTCAATGGTATGCCTTACAAGTTGTGTAATAGAGTTGTCATACCGGAATTCTCTTGTTGTATATGCTATCTTTCCGTTCCGGAAGGGATAGTTTTCCTTAATATGGCGGCTGATACTAATCGCCCCTCGTAGATTTGAATCATTATACTCCTGGCGAATGTACTCCCTGTACAAACCTTGAGACAGTGCTTTCTGGAGGAAGTATGGCAACATTAACGCAGCAATATCCAGACTTTCATCGGTACTTTTCGTGTGTTTGAGATCAAAGATGTTGATTGCGAACACCTTCTGTAGCATATACTGCATAAACCAGTCATTCCCATCTTTGTTTGAAAAACGAGAACGGATGGTTAATTCCGTGTTACCGCATCCAACAAAGCCCATTATATTGTTCGTGGTTAAGACGTTTCCGTCCAACTCAAACAAATACTGGTCATCGATTTTGTCATCATATCGATCACCTTTCTTTGGGAAAAGCCACAAATCGTTGCCAGACTGATCTCTTAATTTGTCTATACGGACATTAGCAAGCTGTCGCAGATCCTCAATTACCTGAGGATTTTCAATGGTGACGCCACAGTTATTGTCTGTAGTAACGAATTGCATTTTGCAATAGAAGGCCTTTAATTAGTCATTTAAAGAATTCAAATCCTGTGCGGAGAAGAAAGCATTCTCTACAGCCTGTATCTTATCTTTGGCATCTGGTTCTCCCCTGAAATACTCTGAAATAACACCTTTTAAGCGAAGATCCCAAAGGTCACTAAAGTTCTCATTTTGCAATTTTCGGAAATAAGCTCCTCCAATATGATATGCGTCGCTTAAACCAGCTTGAGACAAAGCATCATTTACGGCTTTCATCTTCGCATATGCCTCTCCTGTAATACCCATATTTTTGGCGCTTTCCTCTGCGGTAATCTCTCTCCAAACAAAGCGTCTTCTAACAGCAAAATCCATTGCCTCGACACCACGGTCAACATCATTCATTGTTCCAATAATAAAAACATTCTTGGGAATGAAAAAACCCGCTTTGAACTCATCATTTGCTTTGACCATCTCATTGTACTGAGTCATCACTATCCCTTCTGTCCCCCGATAATCAGGTTCTATTGAATAGAAAAGCTCTCCGAAAATCTTGGACAATTCACCGCGGTTGATCTCATCAATGATGAACACACATTTTTCTTCCCCTGCGCCTAGGGCTTTCTTGCAAAAATCCTTAAACACGCCGTCTCGACGCCTAAACGAACCGTCTGCTTCAGGTCTTAAACCTTCTACAAAGTCTGTGTAGTCATATGAAGGATGAAACTGTACAAAGCCGCATCTCTTCTTTTGTTCCTCGTTCAGTTCATCCCAAGCACACTGACCTACTATCGAAGCAGCCATGGCTTTTGCAAGGAAAGTTTTTCCGGTTCCGGGTGCTCCCGTTAAGATCAGATTGCCATTATTCAAAAGCAATTTCAAATACTCTTTGAACTTCTGCTCGTCAAACGGGTTATTAGAAGGGATTGTGATACTCTCTTCGTCATCGATTTTAAGCCTCTTAAAAGTGCCGTCAAAAATAGATTCTGTCATAGCGGGAGAATTAGTGATTATAATCGGAATGATGTGTGTGTTCGGTGTAAATATTAATTGATTATCTCTGCTTGGGTCAAGTGCTGTTTGCGAATACCCATGTTGTCTTGAAGGTAGATTATCGACACGAGCAAATGATTGAATATAATGAGAGAGTATGCCCTTTAATGATGCCTCGGACTCTGCAACAACGCTGAAGTAATAGTCTTTATCTGGATTTGCTTGAGCTTGAGTGACAACCTTTCTAATGCCTGCGTTTATATCTTCTGGGGATGTTCCTTTTTCGAAGATACTGAGAAGAGAACCTGTGTCTCCACAGCGTCCTAACAGACTATCCTTTATCCATGAGGCGCAACTCTTCAGACTTTTGGCATATAAGATGTACTGTTTGGGAAGCGAAACGTGGTTTACGAGATTAAAATATGAGAAAAATCTTTGGCAGGAGTCATCTATATAATTATAATCAATGTCATCATCGCCAGTCCTTTTAACCAACAAGCTTAAACTAGGGTCAGTGAAAATGTTGATCAACTTAGCATCATTGACTTTATTCGTTACGCCCCAGAGATCGAATAGATTCTCGTAATCCAATTCGTTCGTCTCCCTATTCCTTCTGATATCATCAATTAGCTCCGCAAATGACTTATTAATATTAACACGTCCAGCGTCTCCACGATTGAGGGCGAACAGAACGTAAAAAATCTCGTCATTTGAAGCATACCCTAACGTCATTATTGTTTGGAAGATTACGCCCAATGGGTCAACGTCCGTATTGGAGGTTTGAGCACCAACGTTATGCTTACCGTGTGAATCGAACATGACGCTTTCCCAAATGAGATCTTGAACAAATCGCCGGTTCTCTTCCTTAATTGCACATACATATCCGTTGTTGGTGGTCTCCAGATCAATAAAAGGCAACAACCTTTTTCCTCTGCTGGTTATCCTAAGACATTCTTTTCCCTCGGCATCATCGACACGATCAATAAAGCCGTAATACTGAGCGTAAAGACTCTTGTTAAAGACTGTTCGCTCCTCACGTCCTTCAGCATTATATGCGCTGAGGTGAGTAAAATCTGCCATCCTTTCCACGAAACTGTTTCGGTCGAAGTTTCGCCGGATAACGCCGCCTTTTCCAAATTCGTTTATAAGATAGACGGAATAGAGCAACAGACTAACGTCTTGGCTCGATTTGTCAAAAGTCAATCTACCTATCATAATGACCTGTTGTTATCAATGACTGAACAGCCCTCTTAATAAGGAGGGGAGGGATTCCTTCTCCAATAACTTGGCGGATTAAAGTGTCACTTGCCCATTCGGGGATATTCCAGTCAACCGGCAAGGATGATACTATAAGTAGTTCGTATATGGATAACGCTCTCGCATCGGAGTAAATCCTTTTGGATTCATCTTTGGAATCATGCACGAGGCGTCCTGGATGTACAGTAGAGAAAGCAGATATGACACTGCTGTTTTGCATTACTGTTGTGGCCGGTTTATCCCATGACATTCTCATATATGTACGAGGGGCTCCTTTGATTCGTCGGCCTTTTGTCTGGGGGAAAAACACCTCGTTTTGGAATGCAGATTTTCCGGAGGGTGTATGAATCATCCATTCCACATTTTTCCAGCCATGAGTTGGTGGATAGTGCCATTTTGAGACCTTTAAACCCTCTTCTTTCTTCCTTTCAAAATCGGGGAAATGATATCTTTCATCAACTTCGCGTACAAGAGGATCGAGCGAAGGCAAATCTCCAATTGCTTCAGAAAGTGTAATAATCTTTTTATCCTTCGCGGGAAATTCCCATTGAATGCCTTCGTCTTTTCTTACCATCAGGTAGATATACCGTTGCCTGGATTGAGGTACGCCATAGTCCATAGAATTAACGATGCGATTCTGATTGAGAGTATAAAGTTCCCCTAATTCTGATTCAACATACTGTGGTATGTAGATGTATTCATCGCCCAGTTTAATAGTAGTATGTTGCTGCATTGTAACGTTCTCAAAGAGAACGAAACGAGGGCGCAACCTTTTAACCATCTCAATGGCATAGTATATAAGATAGTTTCTAGGGTCAAAGGGATCCTTCCTGCCGGCACAAGACATCCCTTGGCACGGCGGTGTCGCAAATAGAAATTCAACTTTATTCTTAATCGCTAAATCCACGAGATTCTCAAATGTTCCAACATCGGTAATATCTCCGGTTACCATATTAACCGAAGGGTATAAGTGGCGGTAGAAATTCGCCCTCTCCTCGATAAGTTCATTGGCGACTTTTACTTTCACGCCAAGAGACTCAAGGTATGTTTCAGCTATTCCTACATTTGCGAATAGCGATATTGCATTAACGCTTTTCTTAAACTTCATGCTCGTTGATTCTTCGCTCTAGTTCAACAATGGCACTTTCCAGTAAACGAGGAGGAACTCCCTCGCCAAGAATCTCTCTAATTACATTCGTGCTCGTATTTTCAGGAATGTTCCAATCATCAGGTAATGATGACAATCTCATAAGTTCGAAAATTGTCATCGTTCGGGCATCAGACCAAATCCTCTTTTCTTCATCCTTGGAATTCACAATAGGATAACCGGGATGTCCATTTTCCTGCGATCCGATTCTACTAGTATATTTGGTTATTGTATAGGCTGGCTTATCCCACCATTGTCTTTTGTAGGTATTCTTGTATCCTTTTGATTTTGACCCGTCCTTCAACGTAGGATAGAACACTTTATTCTCCCAAGCAGAATGACCTTCGGGGGTATGCATCATTGCAATAACATGACGTAACTTATGTTTAGGCGGGTAATGCCATTTAGAAACGGCCAATCCTGCGGCTTTCTTTTCGAAGAAGGCAGGGAACATTTTCAGTAATTCCTTCTCTGATATATCCGTTATATCCGGATCGAGAGACGGTAAATCCCCGATGGCATCTCGCATAGTTGTAATCTTTTTTGAGGGAGATGGAAATTCCCATTGAATGCCTGTTTTTTTCTCGCTAAGAAGATATACGCAACGCTCCCTTGATTGGGCAACTCCATAATTCATTGCATTAACCACCTTTCTCTCATTGAAGTTGTATAAAGAGCCCAATTCCGAGCGCAGTATGTCATCAATCAGGCGCCATTCTCCATCATACTCAATTTTGGTAGTAAGAATCTCGGGGACATTCTCGATGATTGCGAACTTTGGTTTCAATGCCTTTATGGCCTTGATGACAACTAGAATCAAACGATTTCGAGGGTCATCTTCTTTCATCAAACCGGCAGTACTCATTCCTTGGCAAGGAGGAGTTGCTAAAAGAAAGTTACAGTTTGTTTTTTTGGATAAGGAAATAACCTTCTTGTAAATAGACTCGTCTGTGATATCGCCTTGAACCATAGTCACGGAAGGGTAAAGTTGGCTATAAAGATTTGCTCGCTCCTTGAGCAACTCCGAAGCGACTTTAACCTCGATACCGTGCTTTTCAAAATAAGTTTCAGCGACGCCAGCGCTTGCAAATAAAGAAACAGCTTTGAATTTCATAATACTCTCCTCTTGCTGTTATCTCAATAGATCTTTTATCTCAACACCGAGCAAATCTGCAATATTCTTAAGTGTTTCCAGGCTAGGTTGAACACGGTTGGTGCACCATTTGGAAACGGTTGCTTGGTCACGGCCCAACTGCTCAGCAAGCCACTTACTGGTCTTGTTCTTGTCAGCCAGTATAACCTTGAGACAATTAATCTCTTCCTTCATTGCCATATGTGTTTTTGCGTCAAATACAAATATAATGATTTTTTGTGCAAATTCTATGTATTTGCTAATTTTGCAGATGAATCTTTCATCATGGCTGATACAGTGACAGAATCTCAGCGACATTTCATGATGTCGCAAGTTCACTCCTTCTCCACGAAGCCGGAGCTGAAGCTTCGTCGCGCCCTCTGGCATAATGGTTTCCGTTATCGGGTCAACGACAAGCGTCTTCCTGGTTCACCTGACATCGTTCTCCCTAAGTATCACACGGTTATTTTCATCCACGGGTGTTTCTGGCACGGGCACAAGGGTTGTAAGTCTTACACGGTACCCAAGACTAATATTGACTTCTGGACGGCGAAGATAGCCCGTAATCAGGAACGCGATCAGGAAGTCTGGCGCCAGCTGGAAGCAAAAGGCTGGTATGTCATCATTGTTTGGGAATGTCAGCTAAAGAAAGCCGTTCTGGGGGAAACGATCCGCTGCGTTGAGGAGAGAATCCACCTAAATCGTCAGCAATATCTCAAGGCGAGTGAAGAAAGAAAAGCCTCCGAACTTGCATATCAGCATAATCGGAAGGCCCAAAAGGAAAAAGAAGCCGCTTTGATGGCAGAACTAAAGGGAATGCTGCACAAATAAGACTATAAGGTCATTTTTCTTATATACTCCCGCAGCGCCTCATCCTCACAATACACAAAACACCCTTTCTGTCCACGCGTGAGCAGGGTTTTATACGTGTTCAGGATTAAGCGTCGGGCTATATCGTCACTGGCGCCGCGGATTCCGGAGGACTTATCGTCAGCAGAAATGGCGGACTTGTCCGTCACTACTCGGCCATCTATGTACTTCAGATCTTTTCCAATCAGTACACCCACATAATCAAACTCCAGTCCCTGGGCGGTGTGGATGCATCCCACCTCCTCGAACGACTTCGGGTTGATAGCCCAAATCTTGTCATTTTCCAGATTCCACCTTGCCTGGAAGCCTCCGGGAAGGCAGATATCCACATCTCCTCGGTGATGTTTTACATTCCAGTCGTAGCAGTAGCCGGCAACCATGCGGGCCTTGTTGTCTGTGTTCTTCTCCCGAAGCGCCTCCCGCATCTGGCAGGCATCGTCAAAGACGCGGAAATCGTAATTCAGCTCTGACCGAGCCACGTTGATGGTCTCTTCTCCGCGCTGGAGTAGGTTGTCAATGAATTGGATATAGGCATCGCTGCCGTTACAACGGAATTGTGACACCAGTTTGGTCTCTTCCCGCATGATGAGCGTGGACCCCAGTTTCTTGCACCAAGTGGTAATCTCTTCTATGCTGCCGATATCTTTGGTGGTGACCGCCTGGTCTTCGTCCAGCATAAAGATGGTAAGCAGGGATGCTTGAATGCATTCCTTTACCTGGTTCTCGCCGCCCCAATCTCCATACATCTTCTTAACCAGCCGGTGTGCTTCGTCCACGATTAGGCAGTCATATCCGTTGGCCGGGACCTTGGACAGGCCGAAAGGGGAGCGGAACAACTGGCAGATATCGGCAATGCCTTCGGCCTTGTTTTGGGACAGGATGGAAAGGAATGCCTGCCTGGGGGCACTATTTTTGGTAACGTAGGCGGCGTGACAATCGCAAATCAGGTAGTGCAGAAGCAGGTTGACGGCCAGGACAGACTTTCCTGTGCCCGGGCCACCTTGAATAAGGACGGTGCGTTTCTTCTTGTCCTTGAGGCACTGGAGCATGGTCCGGACGCACATGTCAAAACAGACGGCCTGCTCGTCCAGGAGGTCGAATAACGGCGTATTCCGAACCATGGTCTTCATGGCGTCCTGGAGGGATTTGCTGGGCTTAATCCTCCCATGGTCAATAAGATACAACAGGTCTCCTTTCGACGACTTCTTTGTGACATGTTTCTTGATGAAGTCTGTGAAAGGTTGTACCTCGTCCATGATAAAGAACGGGGCGGATGTATACCATTCTTTGTAAATATCCGCAGAGAGAGCCGGTTTGTATTCCGGGTGATAGTTATGCAGATACGCGCAGGGAACCAGGCGGATGTCGTTATTCTGGACAAATTGGGAGTAGTTCCCGATAAAGCGCGAATAGGAGTAAGCCTGGTAGGACGGATGGCAGACAATCCGGTTGTCGTTGGCTACGTATGTGCGCACGCTGAAGTGCATGTCGTCATCCACTACCTCGGCCTTGGTCCATTGTTTCAACTCTACGATGACGATATTATCTTTGCCCGTTTCATTGGCGCCGATAATGATGAAGTCTACGCGTTTCGATGTCTGGGGAATGTTGTATTCGATGGCAATCTGGACTTCATCGTCAATTTCTGCATCGTCCACAATGTTCCGCATGAATTGCATCGAATTCTGCCATGCGGCAAATTCACGCTCCTGACCGGCGTTGAATCCTTTTTCCCGAATAAGGTTGAGGATTTTTGTCGCTATGACATTTGTTCGTACATCCTGAACAAATAGCCCTTTGTTGGCGCTATATACAATCATCGCTCCTACAATTCGTTATACTTCTTGGCGCTGCCTTTGGCTTTCTCCACCGGATACTTTGCCGCATTCTTGCGAATCTTTTCCAGCATAATCTCCTTGATATCAAGATTATACTTGTCTGCCATCTGGAAGGCATAGTTGAGGACATCTGCCAGTTCCTCGCGAATTTTGTCGGGATTTACGTTTTCGGGAGCCTTCCAAAGGAAAGCCTCCAAAAGCTCGGACGCTTCCACGGAAAGGCCTATGGCAAGGTCTTTTCCATTGTGGAACTGATCCCAGTCCCGTTCCTGGTTGAACTTGCGCAGTTCTTCCAGAATCTGTTCTATATCTGTCATAACAAAAGGGATTCATACAAAGTTAATCATTTTTGGGCTTATTCTGCACAATTTGTATATTTGTCTTAACAGAATGGTCGTCAGAATCGGCCGGTA
>OCTW011351733.1_pt1 | contig 10964 bp, 10 predicted proteins | sample 1539671 | NCBI WGS metagenome assembly OCTW01 (sample SAMN02144230, study PRJEB22623) | gut metagenome | biome: sheep rumen | host: Ovis aries | place: New Zealand | reverse complement strand
TTGCAGAGGAAGAGGCGGGTCACACCGTCGCAGTCGTCAGCCACGGTTCCGCCATTCGCGGTATGCTGACGCGTGCACTCGGTCTGCGCGATGACGAAATGATGCAGGTCGGCTGGGGCGACAACACCTGTGTTGCCAAGCTGATTTTCCACGATGACGGTTCGATTGAGATTCCCTACCGCAACGACAACTCCCACCTGCCGCCGGAGCTGTCCACATTCCATTCGCTCAAGTGGAGCGACAGCGCCGATGTCCCCGTCTCTCCGCAGATGTGGTTCCGTCCGGTTGACTGGGACAACCCCGAAGACAAGGCGCTTGCACTTGCCCTGTTCCATGAGATTTACTGGCCGACGTACGGCAGGGACACCTACACCGACGAACAGATTGAAGCGCGGCTGCGCGGCTTTCAGGAAATCTGTCCGGAGGCGGTTTCATTCGGTATGGTTGACCGTGAGCCGGGCGGGATTATTGCCATGAATACGGTGGAAAATCGGAACACCGATATCGGCGAAATGGGCGGCACCTGTATTTTGAAAAAATACCGCGGCTTCGGCTTCGGTCCGCAGCTGATCGGCAACGCGGTCAGTGTCTATCGCCGTATGGGCAAGAAGGTCCTGCAGGCCACTCCTGCCAGACACAACCCCGGTGCCGTGAAGTTCTATTCCAGAAACGGCTTTGAGCCGTTCGGAGAATATACCAACGAAATGGGAACCTTCGCTGTTCTGCGCCGCGTGATTGTCCCCACAGATGACTAAACAGCATGAAAAAAGTGCGTTTCCGCCGGTGAAACGCACTTTTTCTTTCTCTTAAATTTACATTTACAGCGCGAGCAAATGATTCAGCATGGCGCATGCCTGTGCACGCGTTGCATTGGCCTGCGGCTGGAGCTGAACGCTGCCGTCTCTCTGAGCGACACCGCTGATGATTTTCTCCCCGGCAATCGCCGCAACTGCGGCCCGTGCCCAGGGCGAAACCTGAGCGGCATCGGTAAACTGCGGCGGCGTGACCTTCTTTACGACCGCTTTTTTCATAATCTTCTGCTGATAATTCAGCAGCATAACGGCGAGCTGTTCTCTCGTCACCGTGTCATTCGGTCCAAAGGTGTGATAGCCGTAACCGCTGACAACACCCTTCGCCGCTGCCCATCCGATAAATTTGTTATACCACGCATTGGCGGCCACATCTCCGAACGATGTACTGCCGGAATATTTGCTGACATTCTCACCGGATGCCTTGGCCAAAAGGGTGACGATTTCCGCACGGGTGATGCTTTTCTCCGGCTCAAATGTCCAGCAGCTCGTGCCGCTGACGATATTGCGCCGTGCCATGCTGTACACATCGTTATAATACCACCAATACCGGGGGACATCCTCAAACCACGTAACCTCGACGAGCGCGCTCTTTTTCGCTTTCCAATCTGCCGGCCGAATAATCGCATCCGGTGAGGTCATCGAGATTTTGCCCTTATTGGCAGTCACCAACGCGCCGTTTTTCCCCTTGTCGGTTCCATTCGCCGCAAGGAACCTGCCCGATAAAATATACACGCCGGCATCCTGTGCGTAAACCGCATCATCATAGCCCGTGATGTTCGCTGAAAGGATGCGTGCTTCTGCATCGATGCAGTTGATTCCGGCATCATTTGCCGCCGAAATGTCCATATGCTGCAGCGTCACAACCGGTTTGCAGGTCTTCTCCAGCGACTCAATCCAGATGCCGCTTCCATACGGTGAACCCAGTGAAGTCCTCGATGTGCAGCGAAGTACACCGTCTTTGATTGTGACCTGCGGCGCAACGGATGTATTGCCCGCCAAAATAGAAATGGCAGGAGAATTGGTCGTAGACTCGGAAATCGTATGACCGTTCAGATCAATCGTGATCGAAAATGCCTCACTGCGGTCGCGGAACAACGTGAGCTCCTGATTGCTGATGTCCTTCAGAACCTCAACCGTCTGACCGTTTTTTACCGCCTCCAAAGCCTGCCATAACGTCGCGTACGTCTTGCTGCCGATCTGCGCCTGCGGCTGAGCGGCAAAGGCACCCGCCCCCATCGAAACAGACATCGCCATAGTGAGCAGCAGCGCCCCCAGGCGCGCTCTCAGTTTCCTCAACATACTGTAAAACCTCCTCGCATTCATGCGAATTCCTCCGTATGATAATAGCCGCTTTTTATTGTAACAGATTTTTACCGTTTTGTAAACGTTTTGTTACCTGCATGGACAAACAAAGCCGTCGGGTTTTCCGACGGCTTTGTATCATTCTCTGACTGCTGCGTATTATTGCGCCCGGGACTCAGACAGTGCCAGCAATTTGGTGACGAGAACACAGGTCTGTGCGCGGGATGTCGTGCCCTTCGGCATAATCATTACCGGACTGGTCTTTGTCTCCTTGTTGCCCGACATAATGCCTTCCTCGAGCATAACCTGTACGGCAGTTTCTGCCCAGGAAGAGACCTCACTGCGGTCTGCAAATGCAGGAACCTCAACCAGCTTCCTCGGCTCCAGCTTGAGTACATTGGTCTGGAACTGATACAGCATGACACAGGCTTCCTGACGGGTGATGCTGTCGGCCGGTGCAAATATGCCATTGCCCTTGCCGCTCAACACGCCGTTCGCGCGAGCCCACTCAATACCTGCCGCAGACCACTTGCCTGCCGGCACGTCTCTGAACTGACTGATGTTTTTATACCGGCTGAGATCTGCGCCGGCTGTATTGGCGAGAATAACCGCAAACTGCTCACGGGTGACCGCATTGTTTGGCAGGAACGTCCAGACATTGCCGACGCCGCTGACAATTCCCTTCTGTGCCGCTCCATAGACATAGTCATAGTACCAGCTCGGCTTGACATCGGCAAAATGAATGACCGTCAGACTCATTGTCCGGAGGGATGTCCAGTCGGCCGGACGCACAATCGCAGGTGCTTCCGGAGTCCTGACGAGGCTGAAGTCGAGCTCTGCAGAATCTTCTCCTGTCGTGCGGTATGCTGCAATGACACCGTCATCGCTGTCCTGTCCGGCAGCGGTATATGTGCCGGCGACAAGCTCGATCGTGGAATCCTCCGCAAAAACAGCATCATCCACGCCGGAAACATTGGCCTGGGAAATGAGTTTTGCGCCGGAACACAGAATACCCGCATCTCCCTTGGCCTGTACCGTCATATTCTGCAGGGTGACGGTCATCGGGGACGATGTATTGTCATCGCCGATATAGATGCCGCAGACATTTTCCCCACCGGCTGAAATTTTGCCGTTTTTCAGTGTGATGGAAACCTGTCCGGCCTTTTCGCCTGCACACAGTGCAAGTGCCTGCACCGGGTCGCCCGAACGGTTTTCCGTCAGGCTGTGTCCATTGAAGTCAATGGCAAAGGATTTGGCTGCTGCGCCGTCATAATACAGCTGCACGCCTGCCAAATTGCCCGCTGTTTCGTTTGTAATATTGCTCTGTACAACGATGGTCTGTCCGTTTTGAACCTTTTCCATCGCCTCCGACAGTGTCGCATAGCCTGTCGAACCGATTTTTGCAGCAAAATTGCCAGCAGAAGCGCTGCATACCATACCGCAGAGCATCCCCGCAGCCAGCGTCACTGCCCCCAGCCGCTTGACATATTTGTTCATTGACTGCCCCTCCCAGAAGCGTGTGTCGGAAATTTGAAACAAATCACGCATAATGCTTGTTCATTCTCATTCATTCTATCACAGGCAGCCGGATATTTCAACCGTCATAGCCGTGCATGATGCAGCCTCGCAGAAAGAAAAAAACACAACCTCACTCCGCCTGAGATCACTGCCTCCCGCGAAATGAGGTTGTTTCCGGTTGTGCGACATGCGCGTCTGTTCAGTCCTTGGTAATATTCAGCTCAGCCTTCAGCTGTGCGATCATTTCCGCATACTCCTCATCAGACAGGAATACAGGCTGATCGTTGCCGATTGCAAACGAGCCGCCGAACTCAAATCCGCCCTCGTACTTCGGTACGATGTGGAAGTGCAGATGGGGCAGCTTATCGCCGTATGCGCCATAGTTGATCTTCGTGCAGCCCCACAGCTTTTTCACAGCCGCAGCGGCATCCGAAACATCATCCATATAGTCGTGACGCTGCTGTTCGGTCAGGTCAAACAGCTCCGCCTTGTGGTCATCGACAGCGACCACGCAGCGTCCCTTATGAGCCTGATCCTTGAACAGATACAGAACGCCTTCTCTCATCTTGCCGACACGCATCATCAGAGCCAGACGGCCCTCATGGTTCGGATCGCAGTAGAAGCAATCAGGTGCAGTAGCCATTGGTATCGTCTCCTTTTCCAACTATTCTTTTACAGTTTCTTTGGGTAATTTCAGTATACCGCAAACGCAGCGAATTTTCCATACCCTCAGCCAAAAGTTACATAGAAATTTGTCTCCCATGCGGGGACGTAGGGATGATGGAGCATGCCGATGCGAACATCCGGGCAAAGCTCGTGCAGCAGCAGGGGCAGTTCATATAAATCCTCACTGCGATGATAGGCAGAAACAGCCATGCGCGGCCGCCAGCGGCGTATGGTCCCCCGTGCGCCGAGAAGCGCCTGCCGCTCTGCTCCCTCGACATCCAGCTTGAGCAGCGTACAGGGCGCGCCGTTCAGCACATGATCGACCGATTCAACCGGAACGGTGACGGTGTGTTTGTCATGTGAGACGGAATGCATGACGGGGATCAGCGCAGAATTGCGCCCGGCCTTTCCGCCGAACAGCAGCTCTCCCGGCTCACTCCAGGCGCCCGCCCGCAGCAGGCGAACGTGGTCCAGTCCTGCCTGTTCCGCATATTTTTTCAGCTTTTTGAATGTGCGCGCGTCCGGTTCGAGCGCGGTAACAGACGCGTACCTTCCGCCCGTATATGCGAGCAGCTCGCGGATGGTATCGCCGTTGTATGCGCCGAGATCGACAAAATGTTCGTCCTCCCGCGGCTGTAAATAACGGGAAAACGCCGTTTCACGGCTGTCGGTATAGTCGCGCAGCCAGTGCAGCCTGCCGCTCAGCTTAAAATTGACCGTTGCGGCAAACACCTCGCGCGACCGCGCATCCGCAAGCAGCGCATAGGCGCGCAGCAGCTGCTCGCTGTGGGCCTGCACAAAGGCGTCATCAAACAGCGCGCCCTCTGCCACGGGCACATCGGGCGCATAGGTAGTATGCGTGCGGTCCAGCTCGTCAAACCGCGCGAGCACCTCGGGCCGGCTGGACGCAAAGGCAATGACAGCGACAAAGTCACCCAGCTCCTCCTCCAGCTGTGCGCGCGTGCGCACGGGAAATCCGGCAAAGCTGTGTCCGCGCACAAATTCATCCGACGCAAAAATGCCCGCAACCGAAATGCCGCGCGCATGACATACCCGCAGAATCTTTTCCGCGCCGTCTCCCATGCCGTACAGCGCAATCGGGCGTGTCTCCTGTGCCAGCGCATCCCAGACCGTCCGGGTTTCGGTGACAAACGGGAGCGCGTTCATTCCCATGTCTTCCACACATCCGGACAGAACCCGACGGTCGCCTTTCTGCCGTTGCGGACAATCGGCGTGCGCAGCAGTTTCGGATTTTCCATCAGCTTTTCCAGCTTCGCCTCATCGGAAGCCAGATACGGCATCATTGCAGCATCCGGATCCTTGCATTTCGGGTCGAGCAGCGCCTCCAGACCGACCGCGCGGCATACCGAGGTCAGCTCCCCCCGGCTCATGCCATATTTCTGGACATCAACCGACTGCACTCTGATGCGCCGCTCCTTAAAATAACGCTCCGCTTTTTTGGTGTCGAAGCATTTGCTCTTTCCAAAAATCTGTATATTCATAATGCCTCTCCTCTCCGGTTTCGTGCCCTTATCTTACCACAGCGGCAAAAAAAACACAATGTTCCCACCAAATGCCGCCTATCTGGAGTGCGTGCGCGTGTCCGCCTTGTTAAAACTGCCGCACAAAAAGACAGAAAAATCCTATATTTTATGAATCCTGTCCATTGCATTTTGGGCGGCGGAACCGTATACTATAGCTGTACCAAGGGAAAAGGAAATCAAGCATCTGATCCCTTTTCCGGCTGTCAGCAGCCTGCCACCGCACAGTTTTCCCATTCTGTGCTTTCATATATCTCTCTCTTTACTGTATGGCGCGCCGAATCTCCTACCAAATCGGCGCGCCGCTTTTCTGTCTTTTTTCGGAGGTATGTGATTGTAATTTCCGGTGGTTTATGTTATATTATTTTTGTATGCGCCGCATATCGTTGCCGGCGCTTTTTTTGAATGTGTTCTGATCGGAGGTTATTTTTTTGTCAGATCTGAAATCAGAAATTGCAAAACGCCGCACGTTTGCGATCATTTCGCATCCGGACGCAGGCAAAACCACCATTACGGAAAAATTTCTGCTCTATGGCGGAGCGATTCAGCTCGCCGGCACAGTAAAGGGCAAGAAAAATACGCGGCACGCGGTATCCGACTGGATGGAGATTGAGAAACAGCGCGGCATTTCCGTGACCTCATCCGTGCTGCAGTTTGAATACGACGGGCACTGCATCAACATTCTGGACACGCCGGGACATCAGGACTTCTCGGAGGACACCTACCGCACGCTGATGGCGGCAGATTCCGCGATCATGGTCATCGACGCGTCGAAGGGTGTCGAGGCGCAGACACGCAAGCTGTTCAAGGTCTGCTCCATGCGCGGCATTCCGATCTTCACCTTTATCAACAAGATGGATCTGGAGTCCCGCGACCCCTACGATTTGCTCGACGAACTGGAAAAGGAGCTCGGCATCGACACCTATGCCGTCAACTGGCCGATCGGCTGCGGCAAGGAATTCAAGGGCGTTTATGACCGTCAGCAAAATCATATTATGGCATTCGAAGCCGCATCCGTTTCGGGTGTAAAGGAAGCGAAATCGACCATTTATCCGATTGACGATCCCGCACTCGAGCCGCTGGTGGGCGACCGTCTGTGGAGCACGCTGCAGGATGACATCGAGCTTCTGGGCGGTGCAGGCGAGGAATTCGATTTAGAGCGTGTGCGCGCAGGCACTTTGTCCCCTGTCTTTTTCGGTTCGGCACTGACAAACTTCGGTGTAGAGCCGTTTCTGCAGTACTTTTTGAAAATGACACCGCCGCCGACGGCACGCACCTCACGCGGTGAAGTGATCGACCCGTTTGACGAACATTTTTCTGCCTTTGTATTCAAAATTCAGGCAAATATGAACAAGGCGCACCGCGACCGCATTGCCTTTATGCGTATCTGCTCGGGCAAATTTGAGCGCGGCATGGATGTCTATCATGTGCAGGCGGGCAAGAAAATGCAGCTTGCACAGCCGCAGCAAATGATGGCGCAGGACCGCGCGATGATCGATGAGGCATACGCGGGTGACATTATCGGCGTGTTTGATCCCGGCCTGTTCTCAATCGGCGATACCGTGTGCACACCGGGCTTTGACTGCAAATTTTCCGGTATTCCGACCTTTGCGCCGGAGGTATTCTGCCGCATCCGGCAAAAGGACACGATGAAGCGCAAGCAGTTCATCAAGGGAATGGAACAGATTGCACAGGAGGGCGCAATTCAGATTTTCCAGGAACCGCACACCGGCATGGAGGAAGTCATTGTCGGCGTCGTCGGCACCCTGCAGCTGGATGTTCTGGAGTATCGCCTGAAGAACGAATACCGCGTTGACATCATCATGGAGAGTCTGCCGTATCAGTATCTCCGTTGGATTGAAAACGAGGACATCGAACTGGACGAGCTGAAAATCACCTCGGACAGCAAGGTGGTGCAGGACTATCGCGGACGCTATCTGCTGCTGTTCACCAGCATGTGGAACATGAACTGGGCGCTGGACAAAAATCCCGACCTGCAGCTGGCAGAATTTGGCCGCGCCGAAGAATAAGCGAAAAACGAACAAACAGCAGACGGAGCGTTTCCCGAGGGGAAACGCTCCGTTTTTTGTCATGCGCAGTAAAGCATTCTATTCTCTGTCCGCACCGCCGCAGCGGATTTTTCGGTATTACCTCTGGTGTCCAAGTCCTGCCTGTACCAGGCGGCGGCGCAGCTGCGGACCCACGCAGGCGGCAACTGCAATTTTCGCGGCATCTCCCGCGAGAAACGGCAGAACCCCCAGCGCCAGTGCGGCATAAAACGTCAGATGCGCCTGAAGCGCGAGCCATGCCGTGCCGAACACATAACACACCGCCGTGCCCAAAACCATGCCGACAACGCTCGGCACGATGGCACAGTCAAAGCGGTCAATCGCCCATCCGCAGACCAGCGCCATAAAGAGAAAGCCGATCAGATAACCGCCGGTCGGACCGAACAGCTTTCCGACGCCTCCGGTAAAGCCGGAGAAAACCGGTACGCCCGCAAGCCCGATGAGCAGATAAACCAGATAGCTGACCGTTCCGCGGCGGCAGCCCAGCACATAAATTGCCAGATAAACAGCCAGATTGGTGAACGAAATCGGAACCGGGCCGATGGGAATAGAAAGCGGGCCGAGCACACAGGTGACTGCCGCCATCACAGCAATCAGTGCCATTTCCCGCACGGTAATCTTTTGTTTCATCGTTGTCTCCTTCTCTTTGCAGAGACAGCACTGCATGGATTCGCCTTTTTTCAAAACCAATGCCGTCAAATCAAGCTGTGCTGCCAAAAAAATCCTTGTCCGATGCACCGGACAAGGATTAGTATACTCGTATTCACGCGCATTGTCAACCTGTTTTCTCGCGTAGGTTAACGCTATTTTCTCTCCTCCTGCTGACCCTCTGTCATAGCGGCGCGGCGGAATTGCTTCGGCGTACAGCCGACATGCTCGCGGAAGGAGCGGATGAAGTTTGTCGTGCTGTGAAAGCCGCACTCCTCTGCAATGCGCTCGACGGATTTCTGCGACCCGGTGAGCAGCTGACGCGCCATGGTGATACGCAGATTGACCAGATAGGCATGTGGTGACATGGAGGTGCAGCGGCGGAACAGCCGGCTGAAATAATATTCGCTCAAATTGACCTCATCGGCAATTTGCTCGATAGTCAGCTTTTCAAAAAAGTGGCGTTCCATGTAGGCAATGGCGCGCAGCACAGCGGCATTTTGTACCGATTCGCCGTGCCCGTCCGAACCGGCGAGCGCCGCGAGGATGCGATACAGCTGAACCGAAATGCGGTGTTCATCATAGGTGGCATCGGTCACAAGCGCAAAAATGCTCTGTATGGCACTCTGCATCTCAACCGAACGCGCAGGGCGCGTGTAATAGCCCTGTGTGCCTGCGAGCAGCCGATAATATTCATCGCTGCTGCCGCCGCGGAAATAAATGTAGCGAAAAACCGCACTGTCAATCGCCCCGTAGGTATGCGGCTTGCGGCAGTCGAGCAGCAGCACCTCGCCGGCATGCACGTCAAATCGCTTTCCGTCATAATGGAAAAACATTCCCCCGCTGTCGACCACTGCCAGAAGGTAATAATCAAAGCTGCTGCGCCGGACGAGATACGTGTGGTCACAGATGTTGTGCCCGACGTAGGATGCATAGATGAGCGCATTGCGTGCAAACTCTGACGGAAGATGCAGAAACATCTGCGAGGACGGCAGCACACCGCCGTTGTCCATCCCCCCGTTTTTGTCCTGAAGGTCGGCGGAAATCGCCGAATTATCGTAATCTCTCATGCCATAATCATACCATGCGGCGGTTTTTCTGTAAACCCTTTCGCGGCAAATTTATTCCATTTTTTGGAACTTTTCTGTCTGCTGCGGTCCGTCGGCACGAGCCTGTCCGGCACGGTTGTGCAGAAAATCGTTCAGAAAATTCTGCGCAAGGCTGTTCGGTGCGATGGCATCGGGCGCATCGGCGAGCGGAAACCACGCCGCACGGTCTACCTCATCTGTCATGCGGCTCAAATCCTCGCTGTCCGCTACACAGGAAAAATTCAGCATGAGGGTGTTGCTCGGCGTAAAAAAGCGGCTGCGCTGGAAGTTGATCTCGCGTACATGCAGTCCGAGCTCTTCCTCCACCTCACGCGCCACGGCATGCTCTGCCTGTTCCCCCCGGTTGATATACCCTGCCACAAGAATATTGCGCGTGCGGCCATACTGCTGAATGAGCAGTACATGCGTCTGGGCAGGATTGAGGACAACCATGCTCACCGCTGTATTATAAATCGGAAAGCGAAACTGTCCGCAGGCAGGGCAATACTGCACCATGCCCTCCCGCTCGAGATATTTTTCTGTCAGCGGCGCACCGCATTCGTAGCAAAACTTCATATCGTGCATTCCTTCCCATTTGTTCTGTTATTATTATACCCTCTTTGGCGCGCACTGCAACCGTTTTTGCCGGATACCTGCGTCTGGCGCAGACAATAGCTTTCCCGCCATGTCATCAGGAAATACAGGAATACAAAAAACCACCGAATCCAGGCGGAAACGGTGGTTTTGCTTTGCAGAAAATTGCGAAAGATACAGAAGAATCAGCGCTTGCTGAACTGCGGAGCGCGGCGTGCAGCCTTCAGGCCGTACTTCTTTCTTTCCTTCATTCTCGGGTCACGAGTGAGGAAGCCGGCAGCCTTGAGCACCGGACGGTACTCGTCGGAATTCGCCTGCAGCAGTGCGCGGGAGATACCGTGACGGATTGCACCGGCCTGACCGGTAAAGCCGCCGCCGGTAACGGTGCAGACGATATCAAACTTATCGCCGGTCTTAGTAGCCTCGAGCGGCTGACGAACGATCAGCTTCAGGGTATCGAGACCGAAGTAATTGTCGAGGGTACGGTTGTTGATGGTGATTTCACCAGTGCCGCCCGGGAAAAGACGAACTCTTGCAACAGAGGACTTTCTTCTGCCGGTGCCGTAGAAATATGCTTTCTTAGGGGTATACATGACTCAAATTTCCTCCTTGTAAGAATTACTTGTCAGCCCAGACGATCGGCTGCTGTGCTGCGTTTTTGTGTTCGCTGCCTGCATAAACCTTCAGGCGGGTAGCAGCCTTGCGGCCGATGGAATTCTTCGGGAG
>OCTW011415334.1_pt1 | contig 10966 bp, 10 predicted proteins | sample 1539671 | NCBI WGS metagenome assembly OCTW01 (sample SAMN02144230, study PRJEB22623) | gut metagenome | biome: sheep rumen | host: Ovis aries | place: New Zealand | reverse complement strand
ACCATAAAGGAAGTAAGCGAATATGTAAAATTGAGTGAAGAAGAATTTATTAAAAAAGTATATCGGGCATCAAAGGAGCAACAGGAAAAACATCAAAGCTATTAAAGAAAAGATTAGATAAAGAGGAAACAAGAATTACGGAAATAAATAGTCTGATACGAAAGTTATATGAAGATAATGTAAGCGGAAAACTATCAAATAAGCACTTTGATATGATGTTAAAAGACTTTGAAAAAGAGCAAACTGCTTTGGAAAAATCTATCGAACACTCAAAGAGTATATTGAGAGACTTTGAAGAAGATGGTATCAGAGCCGACAAGTTTATCGCACTTTTAAAGAAATATACTGACTTTAGTGAACTCACAACACCAATGATAAATGAATTTGTAGATAAAATATTGGTTCATGAAGGGCAGTGGGAAAACTATGAGAAGACACAAGAAGTTGAAATCTACCTAAATTTTATCGGTAAGTTTGAAATGCCGAAGAAAGAGCCTGCAAAGGAAGACCTTGAGGAATTGGAAAAACTAAGGAAAAAGAGAGAGAAGAAGCGAGAGTATAATTACAGATATTTGAAAAAGAAAAAAAGCGAGTATGGAAAAAATTGAATTATGACTTTGTGGTCGGCGTAGTTTTAAAACTGCACCGACTATTTTATTTCATACAAATAAATATGTGAATCAGTAAATTTTCTAAAAAATACATCTCACAACTATTGACAAATGACGCTAACTGATGTACTATCAATAATAGCATTATTGATAATCTGATTATTGAATATGTTTTTAAAAAGTAAAATTTTAAAAGAATGGAGAAATAGGCATGGCTAATAAAAATCATGAACTGGATAAACCAATCATTGAAGCTGCTAAAATAGAGTTTTTGCAAAATGGATTTCAAGCTACTTCAATGGGTAATATTGCTAAAAGAGCGGGAGTTACAACGGGAGCAATATATACGAGATACAAAGGAAAGGATGAACTTTTTTATAGTCTGATTGAAGATTTTTTAGAAGCTTTGAATAGAGAGGTGAAAGATAATAGAGCATCATATATGAATTATCGCACAGATAAAAATTTTGATGATTTTTTGAAGAATATAGAGAAAGAAACTGCAAGGTATATAGATCTTCTGTTTGAATATTATGAGGAATGTAAAATTTTGCTATGTTGCAGCAAAGGAAGCTCCGTTGAGGCTATGTTTGATGAAATGATGAAAAATAAAATATTTCAAACAAAGACATTTATAAAGGAAAACATTGACTCAGATATAAGTGAGATGAAATTGGATTTAGTGGAACTTTTAATGAGTCAACAATTCAATATCTATGCCTTAATTATCAAAAAAGGATATAGCAAGGATGAAACTATTGAATATGTAAAAATGCTGGGGGAATTAATTGGAGCAGGTTGGAAAAAGATTTTTAATGAATTTATAAAATAAAGGTTGAATTTATGAGTCGTATAACTGATAGAAGTGAAGATATTTTGGATTTTAAAATAGACTTTGCTTATGAAGGAAAAAAAGAAAAGGCATTAGATAATGTAAAAGGAACTATATCAAAAGGTCAATGTGTAGTACTTTGTGGCGAAAGTGGTTGTGGTAAATCAACATTACTCAGATGTTTAAATCATTTAATTCCTGAATTTTATGAAGGCGTATTTAAGGGATACATATTGGTTAATGGTCAGAATATTGAAAAGAAAAATATTGGAGAGGTTGGGGAGTTGGTTTCGTCGGTTTTTCAAGATCCAAGGAGCCAATTTTTTACCATGGAAAGTGAGACAGAAATTTCTTTTGGACTTGAAAACAAAGGAATCAGCCATGAAGCCATAAGAAAAAGAACACAAGATGCTTTTTCAAAATTTGGTTTAGAGTATTTAAAAAACAGAGAAGTATTTAAGCTATCGAGCGGAGAACGTCAGCTCATAGCGATTATGGCAGCTTGGGCGATGGATACGGATATTATTTTATTGGATGAGCCAACTGCAAACTTAGATTATTTAGCCATAGAAAAACTGAAAAATATCTTATTGCTTCTAAAAGAAGATGGAAAAACTCTAATAATCAGTGAACATAGGCTTTACTATTTGAAAGAGTTAGCTGATGAATATTGGCTGATAAAAAATGGAATAATGCATGAAAAGTATGACAAGGATACGTTCAGTATATTTTCTAGGGATAAATTAAATGATTTGTGTTTACGAGTTACGGATTTGAAGCAGATTGAGGTTCAGAAGAAGTGTTCTAAGGTTGGCAATGATAAATTAGAGGTAAAGAATATATCTTTTGGATACAAAAAACAAAGGATTTTAAAGGATTTGTCCTTTGTGGCTTCTTTTGGGGAAGTTACCTGCTTGATTGGCAAAAATGGTTCAGGTAAAACTACCTTAGGGAAATGTATATGTGGACTATTAAAACCAAAAAAGGGTAGAGTTTTTCTAAAGGAAAAAGAATTGAGCCAGAGGAGGCTATTGCAGGAAAGCCTCTTTATTATGCAAGAAGCTGAATTTCAATTTTTTACAAATTCTGTATTATCTGAACTAGAGTATGGTGTAAATCGAAACAAATATGACGAGATAGAAGCTCTACTCAATCGATTTGATATGTGGAAATATCGGGATAGACATCCATTTTCTCTTTCAGGTGGGCAAATGCAAAAATTAACCTTAATGATGGCGTATCTTTCGGATAAAAGTGTGGTTATTTTAGATGAACCCACATCAGGAATGGACAAAAGAAGTTTAGATACCGTAGTTGGATTGATAAACGATATGAAAAAGAAAAAAATCGTGATAATTATTAGTCACGACTTAGAGTTTATTTCAGCAGTTGCGGATAAATGCTTGGAAATTGATGATGGAGCGATACAAAGAATTTGTGAGGTAAAAGAGAATAGAGATATTGAAACCATTAAAAGTATATTTGGAAAAGAGTTAGAACATCAATCTCCGCCAGAAAGAGAGGAAAATCTTTTAGATTCGAGAACAAATATTTTGTTTTGGCTTCTTTGTATGATAGCAGTAGGAATTGACAATAAAAGTTTGATTTTTGAATGCAATTTATTAGCTCTCGTTTTTTCTCTTGCAAACAGAAGATACAAGACTTTTGGAATTACTTCTGTCATTACAGGACTCATTTACGGTCTTGAAATCATATATCCGAATGAAATTACAATGTTTGCGGCAAATTTGTTTCCTCGATTTATTTTAATATTTCTACTATTTCCTATCATTCTAGGAGGTAGAGGAGCAACAAATATGCTTGCGGGACTTAGAAAAATAAGAATACCTGAGAAGTTATTATTGATTTTTGCAGTTTCTTTCAGGTTTTTTCCGGTGCTAAGGAATGATTTTAAATTGCTTAGACAGGTGCTTAGAAATAGAGGAAGCTGCAAACATAAAAATATAATAAAAGAAAAGCTGGAGTATATTGAAGCTCTGATTGTTTCACTCATTTTTCGAGTGATAAGAATAGGCGAAACTTTATCAGCTTCAGCAGAAACAAGAGGAATTGCTTTAAATCATAAAAAATCATCTTATGTTATTTTACGGTTTCATTTATGCGATTACATATTGATGATGGGGATGATAGTAATTTTGATGATAAATATTTTATAAAAATAGGAGGACTTAATCATGAACAAAATCAAATTGAAAGCGAAAGATATAATTACAGTTACATTATTATCATTGTGTAACATTTTGATATTTTCTTTAGGGACATTTATGTATGCAACACCAATTACCATACTTTTAACACCGGTGCTTTACTCATTATTACAGGGTATTGTTTTCTTTGTTATCGGAGTGAAAGTGAAAAAAAGAGGAGCATTTTTTATATATTCTCTTATTCAAGGAGTGATAGCATTCTACCCACCATATATTTTGATGTTTGTAATTTCAGGATTGATAGCAGAGTTTTTACTATATAAAAAAGGTTATGGTAATTTAAAATTTATTGGAATCAGCTATGTTATTCAGCAAACTTTGGCGTCAATTGGAAGTGTAATTTATCCATATACAATAGCCCTGGATAAAACCATAGGAGCCATGAAAGAAAAAGAGTTAGCTTCAAATATTACAGCGGCAGGCAAAATGATTTCTTCTTGGGGAACGCTGATTTTACTTGCCTTAGTTATAGTTTCAGCAATCGCAGGAGCTTATATAGGAAGTAAAGTCGTAAGGAAACATATTTTAAAAAAAGAAGCTAATGCATAGGGTGAAGTCGTGAAAAAAGAGAAAGAACCAAACTTTTTTAAAGAAATGGATTCGTTTATAAAGCCATACAAAAAAAGATATATTTTATCTGTTATGCTAAGTATGCTTTCTGTTCTATGCGAACTGTTATCCTATGCTTTTGTTGGAATTTTAGCGGGATATATCTTCAAAGGATTTCATGGAAACAACATGATATATGTCTTGATTTTCACTATAATCTGCAAAATATCAGGGGTGCTGCTTTCAAATATTTCAACACTTATATCTCATAAAGCAGCATACTTAACGCTAAAGGACTTAAGATATGCAATTTGTGATAAATTTGTTAGATTGCCGATGGGATATTTTGATATGAATCCTAGTGGAACATTAAAAACTATATTGGTAGACAGGGTGGAAGATATAGAAAAAACATTAGCACATCTACTTCCTGAGATGACTGCAAATTTATTGATACCTATTGCCATGATTGTTTGGATGCTTGCAGTTAATATTAAGCTTACCGGGATTATATTTCTTTGGGTTATATTTGGACTATCAATCGGAATGCTTATGATGATTGGATATAAGAAAAAACATGAGGGACAAGTACAAGCACAAAAGAATATGAATCAAGCGGTTATAGAGTATGTCAAGGGGATTGAGGTAATTAAAACTTTCAATATGAAAGATAGTTCCTATGCTAAATATAAAAATGCAGTCATACGCCATGCGGAGTACGCCATAAATTGGATGAAAAGCTCACAGATTTATGCGTCTCTTTCCTATAGCATAGCTCCTGTATCTATATTTCCAACAATTGTTGTGGGATTGATATTTTTTAATAATGGGTTTCTTACTGAGCAAAGTTTATTTTTGTTTATGATGATTTCTCTTGGAATATTTAAACCGATTGTTAAAGCATCCAGTTATGTTGACCAATTGGCACAGATGGGAACTGTTGCTAAGGAAATAAAAGGAATCTTAGATTATCCGGAACTTAAGAGAAGTGAGAATTCTAATTTAAAAGAAAAAATGACATACGACATAGCGTTTGAAAATTTACAATTTTCTTATGATGGGACAAAAAATGATGTTGATGATGTGAATTTAACCATTAAAGAAAAAACTATGACTGCAATTATTGGTACTTCAGGTTCAGGAAAATCAACTCTAATGAAACTTTTAGCCGGATTTTGGGATTTTGAGAAAGGAAACATAAAAATAGGTGGTATAGGGGTAAAAGACCTTTCAATGAATGACCTGAATACTCTTATCTCCTATGTGGATCAAAATACATTTTTATTTGATGATACTATTTTGGAAAATATTAGAATAGGTAAAAAAGATGCAACGAATGATGAGGTGATAGAAGCTGCTAAAAGAGCCGGTTGCCATGATTTTATTGTAACTTTGCCTGATGGATATGACACCATCACAGGGGATAGGTTATCCGGCGGAGAAAAGCAAAGAATAGCTATTGCCAGAGCAATTCTAAAAAATGCTCCAATTATCATATTAGATGAAGCAACTGCAAGTACAGATATTGAAAATGAAGAAAAAATTCAAGGAGCGTTACTGGAATTTACCAAAGGAAAAACACTAATTGTTATTACACATAAAATTAAAACTGTCATAAATGCAGATAAGATCATATATATGGAAAATGGGAAAATCATTTGCGATGGAAAACATGAAGAACTTATTAAGTCGTGTTCTGCGTATAAGCATTTATATGAAATAGCAAATTGATTGGAGGTGAGAATATGTTTGAAGCTATAAAAAGTGTATGGAACTTTAGTGAGAAAAGGCAAGGCAGTTTAGTCAAAATTTTAATTCTATCATTTATAGAAGGCATATTCGTTATGCTGAAAATGATAGCAATAATTTTAGCGGTAAATGCCATGTTTAATAGCAATTTGATGGACAATTATATTTATAAGGTAATGATACTCGGAATTGTATGTATCATCGGCGTATTTGGTTTTGGTTATTTCACACAACTGGGTTCTGTATCCGTTGGATTTGAGATGGCGAAAGATAAAAGGTTATATTTTGGCTCATTATTTAAAAAACTCTATTTAGGGTTCTTTAGCAAAAATTCAGTAGGAAATATAAACTCAACACTGACTACATCTATTTCAACTATAGAACAAGTTGCACCAATCATTTTAATTCATGTGATAGGTGGAATTTTATCTGCTATATCAATAGTTTTAGGATTTGCTTACTATGAAAGGCAAGTTTCCGTTGTAATATTTGCAGGCATATTAACATATTTGTTTGTAGTTAATTATCAAATGAAAATTTCAAGAAGCGAAGCTCCCAAAAGACAATTAGCACAAACAAAATTAACGGAAAGTGCTATTGAATTTATACAGGGAATAAGCGTAATTAAGGCTTTTGGTATGGGAGAAAAAGATGAAAGAGTAAAAAAAGATATAGATGGTAGTTGTGTTAATAATATAAATTTATCCGAAAAATCTATTCCCTCAAGCATAGGTGCCGGTCTTACGATACAGCTGTTTGAAATTATGATTATTAGCTATGCGTTTTTTATGTGGAATAGTGGAGAAATTTCTCCTCAAAAAGCCATCAATTTATTGATTATGAGCTTTGTAATATTCCAGTCTGTAAGTCAAGCAGGTTCTATTCTTTCTATGATTGGGCTTTTAGATAGTTCACTAAAGGATATAAGCAGTATGGAAAATGCTGAAGAAATAAAGGTATTATCACCTATTCAAAATATAAAATCCAATGAAATAGAATTTAAAAATGTGAGTTTTTCTTACGGAAAAGGAGAAGTTTTAAAGGGAATATCAGTAGCTCTTAAACCGAACACACTTACAGCGATTATCGGACATTCAGGTTCAGGAAAAACAACATTTTGCAAGCTTATACCGAGATTTTATGATGTAAGCGAAGGAGAAATTCTGATTGGTGGAGCAAAAACAACAAATATCTCCACCGAAGAATTGATGAAAAATATAAGTATGGTATTTCAAAATGTGTATTTGTTTGAAGATACAATTATGAATAATATTCGTTTGGCAAAGCCAAATGCCAGTGATGAGGATGTTATATCCGCTGCAAGAAAAGCGGGCTGTCATGACTTTATAAAAAACTTGCCAAAAGAATATGAAACTAAAATTGGCGAAGCGGGTAGCACTTTATCCGGTGGTGAAAAACAAAGAATAGCGATAGCTAGAGCAATACTCAAAGATTCTCCTATTGTGATTTTAGATGAATTTACCAGTGCTTTAGATGTAGAAAATGAACGCCATATTTTGCAAGCCATCGATAATTTAGTACAGAATAAAACAGTTATTATGATTGCACATAGGTTAGAAACTGTTAGGAAAGCAGACAACATCATTGTTTTAGATAAAGGGAAAATAGCACAAGAAGGAACGCATAATGAACTTATAAGTCAAGTTGGAATATATAAATCATTCATTTCAATAAGAGAGCGAGCAAATAAATGGAGTTTTAAATAAATATATCTATTTTGGCATTTGATTAAATAAATGAGTATTTAATGAGAGCCGACGATGTTTTCTTGATAATGAAAAATTTTTTAAAGTGACTTTTCACACAAAAATTAAATAATTCAATAACAATAAGAGTTAATTTCATTGTTATTTTCGGAGGACTTTTTACGACAAAGTGTAGAAGTCCTTCTTTTTTATTCTCAAAAAACAAAACAGAGAAAAAATGGTTTACAATAAAATTGTTAATGGAAACGGCGATAAAGATTCAATTATGGGATATCTATCATTTTTAAAGGTCGTTGAACCAAATACATATAACAATTTAATAATTAAGTATTCAAAATACTGTGATGTCGATGTAATTGAAAAGATTCTTGAATGAACATTGATTAGTGAAAAATGCCGCAATTTATATTTGCGGCATTTTATCTTATATCACCCCTACGAACTTGTAGAAGATTTCGACGGTCTGGAACTTCTCGCCGTTGATGATTTCTTTTTCATGGATGACGATTTTCTCGATCAGCTCGTTGAGAGTCCGGGCGTTTAGTTCGGTGATATCGGTGTATTCTTCTATCAACTTTGTGAATAGCTTTGCGTTCTGCTCGGCAGAGGTTACGGCGTTAATCTCGTTGAGTAGTTCTTCTTTTTCTGCTTTGAGTCCGGCGTATTCGTTTTCGTATTTGCCGTTCATATCGAGGTAGCGTTCCTCGGTTATCTTTTCAAGCACTCTGTCCTCATAGAGCTTGCCGATGATTTTGTCGAGCTGACCGAGCCGCTTTTCTGTTTTTTTCAGCTTGCTCTTTGCCGCATTGATTTCCTGCTCGGTTTTTTCATCCATTTTGTATTGCAGAAGGCGGGCGTACACTTCCTTGTTCTCATACGCTTCACTTGCCTGACGGCGAATGTCCTCAAGCACAATGTTGTAGAGAGTCTGATATCCGATGGCGTGTGATGTGCAACGCTGTTTGCCGTAGTTCTTATACACCCAGCAGGAGAAGCCGGTGAACTGTTCCCGCTTGCTATTGTATGAAGTATTAAGCGCCGAGCCGCAGTCAGCGCATTTAACCAAACCTGCGAACATCTGAACCTTCTGCCTGTTCCGAGATAGATTTCTTTAAGATCCATGGTTATCTCCTTTATGTTAAAGTGGGCTCGGGCTTCTGCCCGTTCTTTCGGCTTGCCGAAACAAGACGCCTTCAGGCGATGCTTGACTCTCAATAAGAGAGTTTTTAGCGTCAAAAATGAAAAAGTCGCTTTTTTGTGTCATCAGAAACCCTTATGTTTGTAGCAAAAAGCCGAAATATGGTGCCGTTTTTGTCTCCAACTCTCAAAAAAGTCTCCAAAATTAAATCCCGCAAAGCGTTGCTACTGCGGTGTTTTCCTGCGAGGCGGCATGAAAAAGGCGCCACGCTTTTAACCCGCTTGAAAATATACACCGAAAAATTGCCCTGAACAGAGAGAAAAGCAGACCTCTTTGAAAATGAAAAAACAATTCTGCCAAGCACTCCGAATCAGCGCTTAACGCTTTCACAAATGCCGCAGAATCGATTTTGATTGCTTCGGCGGTTAGTTTGTTGTCCGTTATCTGCTCGCTCAAATATCTCCGAAAAATCCGCCGACAATTTCCGGAAGGGTTTATATATTGTTTGTGTGCAATTTATTGCACGGGGGTAGCTCATTTTTTAACATACCGAGAACGGAAAAATCATCCCCAAGTTAGAACAAATGTTCTGTTCAGGGATGATTATATCATGTCCTTTTTAGTTGTAAAGAGGGGAAAAGGTGCAGAGTACTATTTTTTGGACAATGAAAGCCTCCGAGATTATCGGAGGCTGATTTTATACTGTTTTTCTTGCCTTTACGATTATAAATATCGGCTTGATAATATGCTTATTTAATTATTCTGCTTTTCATAATATCAAACGCTCGTTTTGTTTCGGGGAAAAACGGAATCAAATAATAATCGTGGAACATTCCGTCAAACATATGAAGCTCGGCATCAATGCCAGCTTTTTTCATGTTTTCATATGCTATCTCGTTTGCACTTCTGTCCATTTCAGCTTCGCCGCAAATAAGTGTAACGGGCGAAAAGTTTGTGAAATCGGCAAAGCTTGGTGAAACATACGGACTGTTTCTGTCAAGCTCCTTTGCAAAAGCAGAAATGCGGTGTAGATAATCCCAATTATCTTCAACCTTCTTTCGTCTTGCGATACCGCCAAAGGGGTCACGATAGCAATTTTCTACAACTGACTTGCCGGAATTTGTAGCATCTCCCCATAAGGAAAAACAAACAATCGCAGAGGGCAATTCCATTCCGTTATCACGCATATAAAGTGTTGATGTAAGCGCAAGATTTGCGCCTGCGCTGTCGCCGATAAACACAATATTTTTCGCTTCAATACCTTGCCGCTGCATTTCCTGAAACAGTGCAACCGTATCTTCAATTTGTGCCGGAAATTTGTATTCAGGAAAAGTTCTGTAATCAAGATTATAAACCGCACAGTAATTCAACGTTCTGCTTATCTTTTCAGCAAGACGGCGATACATATCAATCAGTCGTACCTTATAGCTTCCGCCGTGAAGCAGTAAAACAACCTTGTCACTACCTTTCTGCCTCGGCTCAAGAATTTCATAAGTCACGCCGTTAAGATTATGTACCGAATAATTGAATTCCCTTGACGGCTTATAGTGCGAATGATATTCCTTCGTTTTCTTGCCAGCTTTGTTTGACAACTCAGAATTATTGATGAGCGGAGAATGGAAGACTGCGCAAAGCAAATTACTGATAATTTTCCCGCTTAAAGATTGCATTTATCCAACTCCTTATTCATTCGTTTCACTAACGGCATAAGAATAAAGTTCACCTTTGTTCCTGAACTGATATAGGCGTAAACCTCGTGATATAAAGCATAAAAAGCGGTTTTGATATCGCACTTTTCAGAGACGGGATACTTTGCTTTATAGGTTTCATACAAGCGGAATTTATCTCCCGTTAGATTACGCAACTGAAACAATTCATACTCCTTGTCCGCCCATTTGCTTTCAAGAGGATCAATAATTGCTGTTGGGTGAAGATGCTTGTCGCTCATAATATTCATTACATTCATATCGCCGTGAATCAGGCTTGCTGTTTCAACCTTATCGCTGAAAATATAATCGAAAGCAGACCATGCACGCTCCATGGTATCAAGTACCTTCTTTTCGAGTTTACCGCTGTTTGTTAATTCCTTTGCACAATCCAGAATATCTGAAGCAAACGGCTGGTAAAAGTCG
>OCTW011580657.1_pt1 | contig 10969 bp, 5 predicted proteins | sample 1539671 | NCBI WGS metagenome assembly OCTW01 (sample SAMN02144230, study PRJEB22623) | gut metagenome | biome: sheep rumen | host: Ovis aries | place: New Zealand | reverse complement strand
TCGCCCGGCCAGAAATCGGTGCGGTAGCCGCCGATCTTCCGGAGCAGCGACGTGCGCACGAACAGGTTGCAGCTCGGGTAGTCGTCCACGTCGCGCCGCACGCCGCCGGCCCTGTAGCGGTAGCGGTAGGTGCCGCTCACGAGCGGGTTGTCGTAGACGCGCCCGCCGATCTGCGCGAGGTAGGGATCGTTCGGCGGCGTCACGCCCGGGCCGCCCACCGCGCCGATCGTCTCGTCGCCGAAATACTTGACGGCGTATTCGAGCCAGTGCGCGTCGGGGTAGGCGTCGTCGTCGATGAACGCGACGATCTCGCCCGTCGCCGCCCGGATGCCGATGTTGCGCTTCTCCGCCGGCCGCACCTTCCCGGTGGGGATCGTGGAGATGGCCGAACTGCGCTCGACCACACCCGCCTCATCCGGCAGCACGATCACCTCGAAATTGCGGTAGGTCTGCGCCGCGATCGCCTGCAGGCACTCACGGAGCATCCAGCTGTCGCCGGGGCAGGCGATGACGATCGAGACGCGCGGTGGCACGGCGAGCTTCCGCGGCGCTTCCGCCTTGGCGTAATACTTCAGGATCTTCAGCCGATAGAAGACGGCGAGCGAATCGAGCGCCATCGTCCGGACGGTGCGCATCTTGAGCGCGCCGAACTTCGAGCCGAACTTGATCCGCACGGGCGCTTCCGCGATCTTCGCGCCGCGCTGGTGCGCGATCGCCAGCAGCTCCAGGTCGAACGCATACGTCTTGACGAGCATGCGCGCGAGCGCTTCGCCGAGGACCGCGCGCTTGAAGAGCTTCATGCCCGTCTGGGTGTCGGTGATCGGCAGCCCGACGAAGAGCCGCACGAGCGTGAAGTAGACCCAGCTCACGATCCTCCGGTGCCACGGGTACTGGACGACCGAGCGCGGATGGCGCTTCGAGCCGATCACGACGTCCGCGCCCTGCCGCGCCATCGCCTCGAAGAAGTACGGCGTCTGCTTCGGGTGGATGTCGAGATCGCCGTCGAGCAGCATCACGTACGCGCCCGTCGAGGCGTCGAACCCGGCCCGCAACGCCGCGCCCTTGCCGCCGTTCCTCTCCAGCAGGACGGGGCGGAGGACGACGGTCGGTTCAAATTCGGCGAGCGCCGCAGCCGCGCCCGCGAGCGCCGCGCGCGTGCCGTCCGTCGAGCCGTCGTCGACCGGCACGAGCTCCGCGCGCACGCCGTGCGCCGCAAAGAGCGCGGCCGTCGCGCGCAGGTTCGCGACGATCGTGTCCGCGAGATTGAAAACGGGCAGCACGACCGACAGACGGCCGTCGCCGACCCTCTCCCGGACCGCTGCCCATTTTTCTTCGCGCTTTGTCACATCTTAGAATTCGAGCGCCGCGTACATCATCGCGAGGAACTGCTCGTACGTCATGCGCGTCTGCGCCATCGAGTCGCGCTCGCGCACCGTGAACGTGCCGTCCTCGACCGTCTGCGCGTCGACCGTGATGCACCACGGGGTGCCCGCCTCGTCCTGGCGGCGGTAGCGGCGGCCGATCGCGCCCGAGACGTCCCACTGCACGTTGACCTTGCGGCGCAGCTTCTCGAAGAGGTCGCGCGCGAACTTCATCTGCGCCTCGTCCTTCTTGATGAGCGGGAAGATCGCGGCCTTGACGGGCGCCACCTTCGGCGAGAAGTGGAGGACCGTGCGCACGTCGTCCTTGCCCTTCTCGTCCTTCAGCGTCTGCTCCTCGTACGCTTCGCACAGGAGCGCGAGCATCAGCCGGTCCACGCCCGCCGACGGCTCGATCACGTGCGGCACGTACTTGCCGTCGAAGAGGTCCCTGCAGAACTTCTCGGCCGCGAGCGCGTCCTTGCCGCGCGCGACCCAGTCGGCCTGCACCTTCGCGATAAACGCCGCCTTCGCCGCGTCGTCGAGCTTCTTCGCCGCCTGCTTGAGGGGATCGTCGAAGACCGTCTGCGGCACGCCGGAATGCTTCTGGTGCTGCGTCAGGTCGAAGTCGCTGCGCGCCGCGATGCCCTCGAGCTCCTGGCGCCCGAACGGGAAGTCGTACTCGATGTCGACGCAGGCGCGCGCGTAGTGCGCGAGCTCGTCCGGCTTCTGCCAGTATTCGACGAAGCGTTCCGTCGGCAGGCCCACCGCGTTCAGGAACTTCTTGCGCTGCTCGACCCAGTACTTGTGCCAGACCTCCCAGCCCCAGTCGTCCTGCACGGGGCCGTTCAGGTCGGGATTGTCGGCGAGCGTGACGACGTGGCCGTGCAGCAGCTCCACCGCCTCGTCGGGGCGGATGAAGAACTCGAGCTCCATCTGCTCGAACTCGCGCGAACGGAAGATGTAGTTGCGCGGCGTCACCTCGTTGCGGAAGCTCTTGCCCATCTGCGCGATGCCGAACGGCACCGTCTGGCGGCTCGTCGCGAGGACGTTCAGGAACTGCGCAAAGATCGCCTGCGCCGTCTCGGGGCGGAGGTAGGCGACGTTCGACGGGTCGTCGATCGGGCCGACGATCGTCTTGAACATCAGGTTGAACGGCTTGGGCTCGGTGAGCTCGCCGCCGCAGTGCGGGCAGAAGAAGTCGCTGCCCGGCACCTTCGGCTGCGGCTTTTTCTTCTGCTCGGCGTAGATGTCCTTGATCTGGTCGGCGCGCATCAGCTTCTTGCAGTCCTTGCACATCGTCATCGGGTCGGCGAACGTATCGAGGTGGCCCGACGCCTTCCAGATCTTCGGGTGCATGATGATCGTCGCGTCGAGCCCCGCCACGTCCTCGCGGCCGCGCACGGTGAACTGCCACCACGCCGCCTTGACGTTCTGCTTCAGCTCGCAGCCCAGGGGACCGTAGTCCCAGAAGCCGGGCATGCCGCCGTAGATTTCCGACGAATGATAGATGAATCCCCTGCGCTTAGCGAGGGCGCTGAGCGCATCCAGCGATGATTTGTTCTCTTCTGCCATAACGGGTGAATAGTATATCATAATTTCACCCCCGCCCGCGCAAGCGGGCTAATCTAGATCGCTCGTGGAGCTCGGGCCGCGATGTCCAGAAGCTAACGCAAGATTCTCTTGCGTTTACCCTCTGTATCCCCGGGGAGGTGACGTGCGTTTACTTTCGGACACAGCACCGAGAGGCAAGAACTCCGAGGCAGATAAAGGTGTCTAGTGTGGCAGGGTAAGCCGTCAAGGGTGGCAGGTCTAGCCGCCAGAGGTGGCATGGTGGGTGGCTACACCTGGGGGAGTGGGCGTCTCGCCCGCTCAGATGGAAGATTTAAAACCTCCTTGGTCGCGGGCGGGACGCCCGCGCCCCCAGTTGTAGGGCATCTCCTAGGCGGGGACAGTCCCCTTAAAGATTCGGCGACATGGGGACCCCATGGCAGATACGCACACATTGCATGTTTAGCCTGCATCGGCAAAAACACCGCGATCCTCACGAGCAGCGGCCGTTTTTCGACATGGTGATCGCGCCGTTTCGCTCGCAGATGCGGCGGACTGCGGCAAAATCGGCCTGCCGTACGTCTTCGTCCATGCGATACGCCGCGAGCGTTCCTGCCGCCTGGCCAGTAGCCATGCATTGCGCCTGTACGCGGATCGACGCGAACGGCGCAGATTCGGCCGCGACTAGGCCGCCGGCCGCAAGGAGGTTCGGGCATTTGGCGGACACAAGCGAACGCAGCGGCACAACCCCAGGACGTTCGAGAAAAGTCAGGTTCTGCGCACTTGAACCGGCGATATGCCTGTCCATTGGATGCGCGGCGAGCGCAATCGCGTCCGGCTCGTCCGCGCCGCCGAGGAACTCCTGCGCCGTGACGCGATGCAGCGCCGCGATTTCGCGGCATTCGCGGAATCCGCTGGCTGCGGCAGTCTGCGCCAGCCATGCGGTGCGGAAGGCTGGATCCGCCTCGCGCATCACCGCCACAATTTCGGGCATCTCGCGCCGCATGAGAGCCGTCGCTTCAGCGATCTGAATCGGGTCTGTGACATCTGCCGCAGCGGCGCGAGTCGCGTTGACGCTCACGAACCCGCTGCGGATCGTGCTGCCCCAGACGGCCCACGGTCCGCCAAAAGACCTGATGCGCCCGGCGGCCATCGCCTTTTGCAGCGCATCTCTCAAAACAGGATTTCTCGACCGCTCATTGTCTTTCCCCACAAGCACGCGCGCATTGTCGGTGTCGACGCCTCCCAGTATGAAGCAGAGCGACAGCGGCTGGGCGGCGCCTTTCTCCGAACGGAAGCCGCCGAAGCCGCAATGCCCGACGATCGCGCCGGACGCCGTGCAGTCCACAAAGCGGTTCGCCTCAATACGCGCAAGAAAGCCGCCTGTCGAAAGCGTCACGGCGCGTATGGAACCGTCCGCCGAAAGTTCCGGTTCGCCGCAAACTTGAGTCTGCCAGAGACAGCGCACACCCGCCTCCTCCAGCATCTCGCGCGCCACGCGCCGGTAGACTTCAGCCTCGAACGGGACATTGCCCTTCGGGAGATCCGTTACAGCGCCGCCAAGCGCGGCCATGCGCTCGACGAACTCCCACGCGATTCCGCCGACTACGCGGCGTCCTGCAAAATTGAACTTTGAAATAGGACCCACCAGACCCGCCGTTGCCATGCCGCCGGGGAAGCCGAACGATTCCGCGAGCGTCACATTCGCGCCGTTCCTCGCCGCAGCGATCGCCGCGACGAATCCCGCCGGTCCCGCGCCAGCGACGAAAACATCGGACTTTGCAAGACGGGCCGGTTCCGCCTTGTCGCGTCCCTTCGCGCCTTCGGCGAACGCCGCGCATATCGTGCCGACAAGGAATCCTCTGCGTCCGATCATCACAGGAAATCACCTTTGTCCGGGAACCACAGCCTCACGGCGCACGACATGACCAGTCCTTTTTTCGCCTTGGTCTCGGCGCAGACGAAAGCCCTCTTCCCCGCGCACAAATGCGCCGGCGCGACGTCCAGGCCCTGGCTTGCATCGAACCAGCCGCGCCCCCTTATGTTCAAGCCCGCGTCGAACACCGCCATCGGAGCATCGCCATCGGCGGTGTAGAACGCGGCATAGACGTTTTCGCCGTCGTTGGCGAGATCCTGAAAGCCATACGACGTCTCCACGCCATAGTCGAATTCGGCGCGGGGCAGGATTTCCTCCAGGGTTTCGGCGCTGAAACGCCCTAGTATGTTCACGCGGTGCGGTTCGGACGACGGCTGCTCCTTCGCACCCATGCCCAAATACAATATTCCGTTCATGCATGTAATGCCGTCTATGCCGCGATCGACATTCACTTCTTTTACCGGCTTCAGATCTTCGTCGAAAACCATTATCCGGCCTGCCTTCTTCCCATCCACCATCAGCGCGACCGCTGCATAAAGCCTGCCGTCGGCGAATGCAATGTCACCAGTATGGTGCGGCGTTGGTATCGTCTTGAGGACTTTGCCGTTCCAATCGACCTTTACGATCCGCTTCATCTGCGACATGTAGAGAGCGTCGTCCGTCGCGGCAATGCCCTGAACATGACCGTCGAGCAAGCCTAGCGCGTCTGCGCCGACAGTGAAAAGGTCGATTGTGCGCAAATCGAGAGGCTGTATCTTCACGGCGTCTATGCGGCATATGCCGCTCGTGTCCGGCTTCTGGCGCACGGAAATTATGAGCGACATTCCGTCCGCACCCCTTGGAACGCAAACCAGAGCCTCGCCCTCGCGCCAGCCCTCCGCATTGGCCGCGCCAAACCGCAGTTGTACGGGCGCAAGCACATTCCAATCGAATTTGCCGTTCCGCTTCCATGCGACAGAAGCGGAAACACCGTCTCCTTTCGCGAATGTTGAAACGAGAAACCTCTCCCCCGGCTTCGGCTCCCTGGGAAGCGAGACCGAAATCGCGCCGTCCTCGACCCCATCCGCCGCGAGCGACGACCCGTCGCCGTCAGCCGAAACAGAGTCTCTGAAGAACCGCCCGGGTTTTGTCCCCTTCTGCCGCCAGACGGAATATGGCGGCGGCACGGCGTCCCCAACGCCGGTACATCCAGGATTTGCGTTGACTGGCCGCAGAAGCCCCGCATCTTTCAGTTTCGCGACACGGCTGCGGACGAATTCGCCCGGCGCCTTCTGCAAAAGGATTTCGTCTTCCATTCCCGGAAGGCGGCTCTCCCAGGTATCATGCGATATTTTGCGCTCGTCGGACGGTCCTTTCCCGCGCCAATCGGCCCAGCAATGCTTTTCGCCCCAGAACCAGACGTATTCATCGGCCGATTCCGCCGCCGCATGGAGATTTGCGGCAAAGCATCCCAGTCGCGATCCGTTCAGCGGGCCGAAGAACCAACTTGAGCCGGGCGGGTTGGTGTACATGTCGAGATACAGACCGAACGAGACCGAAACCTGGCGGCGGTACTTATCCCTGTTTCCCGGCGAGACGAGAGCGGAAAGCCTGCTGCGCACGGCGATGGCGGTGCGCGCAAAATCACCACGACCGGCTTTGTAGCGGTACGAATGCTCGTTACCGTCGACAATAAGCGCCCCGGGAGGCGCCACATCCAGAATGCCATCGACAAACGCCGGCCAAAGATCGCCGTTTTCGGCGGCATCGCGCGCCGGATCGTCCGATGCAAGATACGTGTGAGTGAGGGAAAGAAGCCAGAACGAAAGAATCCTGACATCTGGATATTCACGAAACACGCCGGAAAAAACTTCGCGTCCGCGCTGTCTGACCAGTCTGCACAGCTCTTCGTACGGAGCATCGCCGCCGCGCCTCCGGAACTGGCCGGAATGGCGGTAGTCCTCGGGGTCCATTGAAATGCCGCGAAATCCGCCGGCCTTCGCAAACCACGCGGCGATAGCCATGTTCGTGGCGATCGCGCCCCATCTCGCATCGTCCGACCAGTCTATCCGCTTGGCCGGCGCGCGGAACGTGCCTATGAACGATTCGCGCATCGAGGCGTGCGCCGTCAACTCGCGGGCGAGAGGAAGGAGCGGCAGGAGCGCGTCACGGCTCCAGAGCGTATGCATGATGTTGTGCGTGCTGACAAGCGTCCCGTCCGGCGTTTTCTCGTTCAGGTAGACGCCGATGCCGTTCAGCGGGGTTTTGTCAAGTTCGTCGGCGTAAGGCGCGAGGTCGCGCAATGACATCCGCGAGAACTCCCAGGCGAATCCGACGAATTTGCGTGACGGCGCGCTTGGTTGTTCGCCGGTCGCCGCCGCAGCGGCGACATTGACGACCGCCGCAGCAAAAACAGCCAGTAAGATGTTGGAACGCATTTTCATCTGATGATTATAGTCAGCCCCGGCGTGACATTCTCGACTGCAACGGATTCAGACTCGCCGCTTTCGATTGTCGCTGCATCAACTGCATAAGCGGCCCTTGCCGCATATGTGTCGGTTTCGCCGCCACGTCTCCAGAGAACTTCAAGCGAGGGTGATGTCGCGCCGGGAATTTCCTCGCCGTTTCTGTACCAGCTATACGATGTGGCGCCGGGAGCCGTTGCCGTCAGCGTGACTGTATTGCCATGCATAACCTTGGCAGCCGTCTGCGCCACAACCGGCGTGAACGCACCGCCGTAAGTGAGAGGCGATGCCGCAGTAGTGGCACACGCCCTGAATGTGGTGTCGCTCCCGGTGGCGTCGCGCAGGCCCGCAACGTTGTCCTTGACCGCCGGAACATAGTCGCGTTTCAAAACGTATTCGTCATTCTCCTTCTCCCATATCTTGCAGCCGTAGATGCGGATCGTCGCGAAATTCGCCGCAGCGTTCTGCTGCGTCGCAAGTTTCAATGAGAGTCGGTTGAACGGCCCTCCTGCAGCGGTCTCGCATGTCGCGTTCGTCACGCCTTCGGTGACAATGACACCCAGGTTGGCAGGGTTGTCAAGAATGACAGTGCGGCGGACGTTCACGGCGTCAGCCCCTACATTCGCCCCTACGTCCATCTTCCAGCTGTCGCTGTTGATGAATCCAAATCCCCTGTCGTTGATGTAGGCGGCGAAATTGTGAGCGTCCTTTGCGCAGAAAAGATACCACGTGTCGCCGGCGGTGCGCGCCCCTGCGGGCGCATAGTCGATTGCGACCTTGGTGTTCTCCGTCACAAGATAGCCGGTGTCGATGTAGCGGGAATCGGCGCGGAGAGTCTCGACGTATGGCGGAAGCACCATCTTCCCGCCGCATGAAAGGCGCTTCGAGGCGGTGGCGGCAGGATAGGAGATGAAGGCGCCTGTTAGTTCGTCCTTCAAACCGACAACAGGCGTACCATCCAGCGGCCCGAACGCATACGGGCGGAAGTCTCGCACGAGCGTTCCCGCCTCGTAGATGCGGCATCCGTAGACTTTCATCGAGGCGAAGTAGTTGTTGGCGCCAGCGTATGACGCGAGTTTGATGGTGCTGGTGTTTGCGAACACGCCATTCGTTGTGATTGACTTGTAGTCGTTCGTGCATGTGCCCGTCACAAGTCCGCACCACTTGCCGGGCACATCGAGAATCGCCGTCCGTTTCACGCCGACAAGATCTGCGACCGACGGTGCGACACCCGTCTTCCACTGACTCTGCTTTACGACGAAACCAGCTCCTTTATCGTTGACGAATGCGCCGAATTGCGATTCGCCACTGAATATGTACCATGTCGCACCCAAAGGACGTTCTTCAGTCAGGGCGTAGTCTAGCTCCAAACGCGTATCTGCTGTGGCGAAGTATTCGGTGTCAACATACAGATGCTTGTCGGCTTCGGTGTTGTTGCCTGTCGGGGTGGCGACGTATGGCGACTCTTCCACGAGGATATCTCCTCTGTATGTGAAAGAGGTCTCTGCTGCGGGATTGCAGATGAAGCCACCCTCGCCGGCGACGTCCTTGAAGCCTGGCATACCGTCCTTGAGGCACGGCGCGAAATCGTGGACGAGTGCGCCACTCTCGTAGATCTTCACTCCGTAGATGCGGGCCTTGCACTGCTTCTCGAATGCGCCGGAGGCGTTTTGGCGCGCGAAAAGGGCAATTGGCTCAATTGCCTCGTTGGTGAAGCTCTCAGGCGTAAAGTCCTCGTTGGGCACTTCATTCGTAACACTTCCGGTAATGTAGAGGTGCGGCGGATTCGGATAGTCAATCACAATCGTGTGGCGGTCTGTGTCGAGCGTGATGAAATCGCCGTTGCCGTCCTTCGGCCATACACTGTCGTACTTCTCGCCATTGCCGAGATGTATCACCCACAAGGTGTTTTCGCCGCCGCCAATGTAGAAAGAACCGGACATCTTCAAAGCCGTGTGGCTGCGATCCGCGCCGAAGAGCCGGGCGCCGGACGCCTGCTCTGTGGTCGTCAGTGCGAAATCCACCGCGACGCGCGATGCGGGCTTCAGCTTGTAGCCTGTCAGAATGCCGCTCGTTCCGTCGGATTCGATATATGCGTCTTCCGCAAACGCATGACAGGTCGCGAACGCAATCGCAATCGTCAGTACAACCGTAAACAATGACTTCGCCTTTCGTATAGCCAACATGGTTTTTCCTCCTTGTGATGGTTCCCACTTCGGATTTTCGATAGCAGTATACCATTTATCCCTTCAGTAGGCAAGGGGGAAAATGTGCAAAATGTACAATGGAGCGTCAGCCCGCTGGAAAGGTATCGCCGGGTATATATTGTTGTATGAAACCGAAAAGTTCAGTGGGCTTCCCAGCCATGTGGTCGAGTATCGCTTCAGCCGCCTTCTCGCCGGTCGCGACAGGGTCGAACTCGAAGCGTGCGAGCGAGCGTGGGTACACAGGGACGAAGCCCTTGTTCGCGAGTGTGACGGCGAACACGTCGTCCGGCGCGCGGACGCCAAGCTCCTGAAGCGCCATGAGGCCGCCGATCGCAAGGAAGTCGTCGAGCCACAGGACGAGGTCAGGCCAGGTTTCGCGGGGAGCGGAGAAGCGCTTGAGCGCGGCGTTCATGCCAAGGCGCTGGATGCGTTCGAGATATCCGTAGGAGTATCCGCCGCACTGCGCCTTGCTGAAGAAACTTTCCTCGACCTCCAGTCCAGCGTCTTTGAGTGTGCTGCCGATTCCGTCATACGCCGCTCTGAAGTCGCAGCCGACCAGCAGCACGCGGCGTACGCTCTTCGCCGCGCACTGCCCAAGGAACTCCGCCATGTCGCCGAGGTATCCAGCCGAACCATGCGGCAGAAAGTCCTCCGAATAGAGGATCGTCGACCACGGCGTTCCGGAACGGTCGAGGCGGTCGAACACCTGCTTCGGACAGTAGAGAGGCACGGCGAAGGTCTGCTTCTGCTTGAGCATCAGGTCAAGCCCGGTGAAGTTCCACCGGCCGTTCGCCTCGCGGTCGAGCGTGAACACGGAAAAAAGGTATCCCGCGCGGACGAGCCTGCGCCGCATCTCCCCGAGGAGCATCATTGCGAAGTAGGCGCCTTCGCAGGCGACAGGCACTATCGCCAGAACCTGTCCGCGCCAATACGCCTCGCGCCGTCCCAGGACCACGCATCCCAGCCTCTGGCGCGGACTCACAAGATTCTCCGACGCAAGCTTCGCGACCGCCTCGCGAGGGATGCGCATACTCACGCCGAGCGCGCTCGCCATGTCTGACAGCTTTGGCAGCATTTCGCCTTTTTTGTAGTATCCCGAAAGTATAGCGCCACGAAGTCCGTCAGCTAGCTGGTCGGCAAGATTCACAGCCAGATTCTTATTGACCGAGAACGGCAGGCTTTTTGCGCATGCCGCCTGGCCGCGCTTTGCGCACGCGGCCTCATCGCCCATTCCCGAACTCGCACCAGTTGTAAGCATGTTCACAGGCGAAGCACCTCATTTAAGTTCCATGGTTGATGTTCCATTGTCAATTGTGCGATTGCAGTTTGGCGAGTATTATACCAAAAACTCGACTACTTTATCAATTTTACTGTATCAATGAGCTCTGACCCTCTTCATCGCCAAAATCTGACAGGGGGAAACGCTACAGCGTGTCGCGCAGCAGGAACTCGCTGATTGGACAATGCCGGATGCCATCGCGTGAAAAATCGACCTCGTCCATGGAAAGAACGTACTTCGGGAAGTTGTCCTGT
>OCTW013433887.1_pt1 | contig 10971 bp, 11 predicted proteins | sample 1539671 | NCBI WGS metagenome assembly OCTW01 (sample SAMN02144230, study PRJEB22623) | gut metagenome | biome: sheep rumen | host: Ovis aries | place: New Zealand | reverse complement strand
GCACAGACTCTGGCCAAGATTCTTGGTGTCCCGTTCGCCATTGCTGACGCAACCGCTCTTACGGAAGCCGGTTATGTCGGTGAAGATGTAGAGAACATCCTTCTCAAACTGATTCAGGCTGCTGATTATGATATCAAGCGTGCCGAAATCGGTATTATCTACATCGATGAAATTGATAAAATCACAAAAAAATCCGAGAATGTATCCATCACTCGTGATGTATCCGGTGAAGGCGTACAGCAGGCGCTGCTGAAGATTCTCGAAGGCACCGTAGCCTCGGTACCACCACAGGGCGGCCGTAAGCACCCTCAGCAGGAGCTGCTTCAGATCGATACAACAAACATCCTTTTCATTTGCGGCGGTGCATTTGATGGCCTAGAGCACATCATTGAAAAACGTGTTGCTTCCGGCTCTATGGGCTTTGGTGCCGAAATCGTCGAGAAAAACAAAGAAAACTACGACGATGTCCTTCAGCAGGTTCAGCCTGAGGATCTTGTCAAATTCGGTCTGATTCCTGAATTTATCGGTCGCGTTCCTGTTGATGTTGAATTGACCTCTCATGACGTCAATACATTAAAGCAGATCCTTACAACCCCAAAGAATGCCCTTGTAAAGCAATACCAGAAATTGTTTGAAATTGACGGTGTAGATCTGAACTTTACAGATGATGCCATTACAGCCATCGCCGAAAAGGCAGTGGAACGCAAGACCGGCGCAAGAGGCCTTCGTTCCATCATGGAAGACATGATGATGGATATTATGTATGACATTCCTTCCGACCCTGAAATTTCCGGTGTAGAAATCACACGGGATGTTGTCGAAGGAAAGGGTACTCCTGCGGTAACAAAGCGTGATCCGGCTGAGACCGAAAAAATTTCACCGGCCAGAGCCAAGCACTTCGATGCCCCTGATAACAAAAACGAATCCGCCTGAGGAGTTTCCATGAAAATTCAGTCCGTTAACTTAGACCTTGTTCTGGGCGTAAAATCCGAATTACCGGAGACGGGCAAGCCGGAATTTGTTATGGCCGGCCGTTCTAATGTCGGAAAATCTTCCTTCATTAATGCCTTTGTAAACCGCAAGGCTTATGCCAGAACAAGTTCCACACCCGGAAAAACCAGAACCATCAATTTCTACAATGTAAATAACGCCTTTTATCTTGTTGACCTTCCTGGATACGGTTATGCTTCTACCGGTCCTGTCGAACAGGAAAAATGGGGCAGAATGATCAACAAGTACCTTGAAACATCAAAGGATATCGAAGAAGTAATTCAGTTCATCGACATCCGTCATGACCCGTCCGCTCAGGATCTGCAAATGTTTGATTACATTGTTCAATGCACAGGATATGAACCGATTCTCATCCTGACTAAAGCAGACAAAATCAAACGTTCTCAGCTCAAGAAGCAGGAAGCCGCCATTCGCAAATGTCTGAATGCGTCAAAGGATTGTGTAATGATTCCTTTCTCCTCCAGTTCCAAGCAGGGACTGGATCAGGTCTACAAACTCATTGAGGACATCTTGAATGCACCGGCAGAAAGCAAAAAGGACGATGCAGCCGCTGACAGCAGTGAAAATGTTCCGGAAACTATGCAGTGATCTTCTTGACTTTGGTTTTTGGAATGCCTATAATCGTTGTTGTACGTTATAAATCTATAGCGCAGAATTCGTTGATGAGGACAGTAGCATAATACTACATCTGCAGAGAGAAGCCGGTTGGTGCGAGGCTTTGATGGATATGATGTGAACACCACCTCGGAGAGATCCTTAATCGGATCCGTTGATTACGTTATAATCTTTTGAGTGGCCGTCTGTTCATATACAGAAGGCAATTTGGGTGGAACCGCGAGTAATCGTCCCATTTCGTTTATACGAAATGGGACTTTTTTATTTCCGGAAAATTCCGGACTGTTTTCCGTCTCCCCAGAGGACAGAAAGCAGAATATTACAAGGAGTAAATCATGACAAAAGAAGAGTACTTAGAGGTATATCGCCATTCTCTTGCACACATTCTTGCAAAAGCCGTAATTGAAATCTACGGTAAGGATGTACAGTATGCAATCGGCCCACAGATTGATGACGGCGCTTATTATGACTTCGTTCTCCCAGAGGGCAAAACCATTGGTGAAAACGACTTTACTGCCATTGAAAACAAAATGCGCGAAATCATCAAGAGAAGAGAAGACTGGACAAGAAAGGAAGTTTCCAAGTCTGAAGCTCTCGATCTGTTCAAGGATCAGAAGTTCAAAACCGAGCTCATTCAGGATCTTCCGGATGACGAAGTCATCACAGTATACTACACCGGCAATGACTATGTGGATCTTTGCCGCGGACCACACGTTGAAAATTCTCAGGAGCTTATGAGTGCCGCATTCAAGTTGCATTCCTGCTCCATGGCATACTGGCGCGGAGACGAGCATCGTGACAAATTACAGCGTGTATACTTCTATGCATATCCAAGTAAGGACGAGCTGAAAGATCACATCAAGATGATTGAAGAAGCCCGTGAACGCGACCATAAGAAGATCGGCGCACAGCTTGACCTCTTTATGTTTGATGAAACTGCACCAGGCATGCCATACTGGCTTCCACGTGGATGGCAGATGTATCAGGCACTGCTTAAGTATTCCCGCGAGATCCAGAGCAGACATCATTATACCGAAATCGCCGCTCCATTGGTTAATAACAAGAAACTTTGGCTGATCAGCGGTCACTGGGCACATTATCTGAACAACATGTTCATTGTACCTGGTATCGATGGTTTCGTTAAGGCCGATACAAATATCGCGGACGTCATTGAAAATCCTAAGGACGAAAATGCCGCTGCAAAGGTTGCAAAGATTCAGGCCGGTTCTGTTATCTACAACCGTGAAAATCTTGATACCATGGCCGCAAAGCCTATGAACTGCCCGAATGCAATGATGACCTATAAGAGAACAAACCACTCTTATAAGGAGCTCCCGATTCGTTACAGTGAGTACGATGTACTGCACCGTAAGGAGAAATCCGGTCAGATGAACGGTCTCTTCCGTGTTCAGGAATTCCGTCAGGATGATGATCATACTTTCGTAATGGAGTCTCAGATCAAGGACGAAATTGCCGATATCATTTCCATCGCAGATGAGATCTACAAGACTTTTGGTGTTACCTACCGTGCAGAATTATCTACACGACCGGATGATTTTATGGGTGATATCGAAGTATGGAACCGCGCTGAAGCCGCTCTCAAGGAAATCCTTGATGCAAAATACGGTGAGGGCGGATATGAAATCAACGAGGGTGACGGTGCCTTCTACGGTCCTAAGATCGATCTTCAGATCAAGGATGCTTTAGGCAGAGAATGGCAGTGCGGTACTGTACAGCTTGACTTCCAGCTCCCGCACAACTTCGGCCTGACCTATACCGCAGCCGATGGTTCTGAGCAGATGCCGGTTGTTCTCCACCGTGCAATTTATGGATCTCTTGAGCGTTTTATCGGTATTATCATCGAAAACTTCAAGGGCAACTTCCCATTCTGGCTCAGCCCGTATCAGGTTGCACTTGTTCCGATTCGTGAAGAGCACAATGCTTATGCCCGCAAGGTAGAGGAACTTCTCCTCAAGGCCGGTGTTCGTGTAGAAGCAGATTACTCTGATAAGAACATGAAGACAAAAATCAAGGGCTTCAAGAATTACAAGGATCCATATATCCTCGTACTCGGCGACAAGGAAGCAGCGGAAGAGACCGTTTCCATCAATGTTCGTGGTTCCAACAAGCAGATTCAGAATGTTCCTCTGGCAAAATTCATCGAGATCTGCAAGGAGCTCAATGAAAATCACTCCCTTGAGCTGATCGAGTCTGTTGATTAATATTTATTAAAAAACGATTGACACCATCTTATGATTGTGTTAACATAACGAAGTCGTTAATAGACAAAGGAAAGTAGGTATCCACCTCACCTCGGCAGCAAGTGTACTGACCCGGGTTCATATTGAATTTTATACTTCGTGTATTTTCATTATGGTGGATTGGCTTACAATCCACCATATTTTTTATGTCAAATGTCATTTTGAACTGAGAGGAGTTTATGGCTAAGAAAAACGCAGATATCGAAATCAATGAGCAGATCAGAGACAAAGAAGTAAGAGTCATTGGAGAGGATGGCGAGCAGCTTGGCGTCATGTCTTCTAAAGATGCTTACATGATGGCTAAAAATGCAGATCTTGATTTAATCAAGATTGCAGCGAATGCAACCCCACCAGTTGTTAAGATCGCAGACTTCGGTAAATATCGTTATGAGATGATGCGTAAGGAAAAAGAAGCGAAAAGAAACCAGCACGTTACCGAGATCAAAGAGATTCGTATGACTCCGAACATTGACACCAATGATCTCAACACAAAGCTCGGTGCCGCGAGAAAGTTTCTCGAGAAGGGAAACAAGGTTAAAATCGCACTTCGTTTCCGTGGCCGTGAAATGTCTCGTATGAATCAGTCCAAATACATCCTTGACGAATTTGCCGAGAAGCTGGCAGATATTGCCATCCTCGATAAACCGGCAAAGGTCGAGGGAAGAAATATGGCGATTGTAATAAGCCCAAAAAAGTAATTCACACAGGAGGCTAATATGGCAAAGTTAAAGCTCAAGACAAAGAGAGCCGCTGCAAAGCGTTTCAAGGTAACTGGAACTGGCAAGCTTGTTAGAAACAAGGCCAACAAGTCCCACATACTTACAAAGAAAACAACCAAGCGTAAGAGAGGTCTGAGAAAGGACACTGTCCTTGATCAGACAAACGTTAAGACAATGAAGAAGATTCTTCCATATCTTTAATTTGTAGTCTTTAGAGGAGGAAATTTACAATGAGAATTAAAGGCGGTTTAAACGCTAAGAAGAAGCATAATAGAGTACTCAAGCTGGCTAAGGGCTACAGAGGAGCTCGTTCTAAGCAGTACAGAGTAGCTAAGCAGAGCGTAATGAGAGCTCTTACAGAGTCTTTCAGAGGTCGTAAGGAGAGAAAGAGACAGTTCAGACAGCTCTGGATTGCTCGTATCAATGCAGCTGCAAGAATGAATGGTCTTTCATATTCAAAGCTTATGTTCGGTCTTAAGAGCGCAGGCGTTAACATGAACAGAAAGATGCTTTCTGAAGTTGCCATCGCTGATCCTGAGGGATTTGCAAAGCTTGCTGAGACAGCTAAGGCTAACCTTAAGTAATTTTGTTTATACAAAACCGGTTGTGTCTACCACAGCCGGTTTTATTTTTTATCAAAGACTTTTCGTTTATCAAAGACTTTGCAATTTTAATCTTGACTATCCATACCGAACATGCTATTATAGACGAGTTCGCGGAGGTGGCGGAACGGCAGACGCGCACGGTTCAGGTCCGTGTGAGCTAACACTCGTGAGGGTTCAAATCCCTTTCTCCGCACGTGGCATCAGACTTTTGTCTGATGCCTTTTTTCTTGTCCATTTAGGCGCATAACAAAAAAGGAAGACAAATTGTCCTCCTTTTTTCTTCCTATCCTTATTTCATTCAGCCGCGCAGTACAAGCCCTAATGCGCCATACGAAATGACCGACATGATCACCGAAGCAAGCAGAATACCGACAATAATGGCCGGGAATGCCTTCTTCCAGTTCATATGAAGCAGACCTGCCGCAAGAGAGCCTGTCCATGCCCCTGTTCCCGGAAGCGGAATGCCTACAAACAGCACCAACCCCCAAAAATCATATTTCTCAATTGCTTTCTTGTTCTTTTCCACCTTCGTTCTAAGCATCAAAGCGATCCCCTTTGTAACAGAAAAGCGCTCCAAAAATTCCACAATATGCGAAATAAACAAAAGCACAAACGGAATCGGCAAAAGATTACCGACAATGCAAATCAGCAGCGCCCTGATATAAGAAACATCCAGGATCGAGGCCGCCAGAAGCCCACCACGAAGCTCTAAAACCGGCATGAGAGAAATGATAAATATAATACTTTCTTTTGAAATCAATCCCGACAGGTGTGTAGCAAAATAGCTAACCAAATTCTCCATATTTCTCCTTCTGACCATATCTTGTAAGATGTCCTTGCTTGAATGGCCATATAAGATGTGCTAAACTTATTTAATGGTTTTTAGTATGTATAACTGTATATATACATACGGACAAAGTTTAAAGGAATAGCAAATTACTGTCAAGTATTGCTATGTTCATTATGCTTGCATGCATAATGACTTATGCCTTGCACCATATGAGGTAAAAATGATTAATTACGAAGAAGAAATCAAACGGTTTAAACCAAGTCTCGATGTAGAACAGATTGAAGACGCTATTGCCAAAACCGATCTGACCGATATGAATGATATCATGACAAAACTGATAGAAGACCTTGTAAAAAAGGATGACAAAACCCGATGAAATATGACATCACTCTCGAGCGAATAGCCAATTGTTATTATAATCTCGGGCTGGAGCGAGCTCGTCTGCGTGATCTTTCCGGTGCTGCCGAATTGCTGAAGAAATCTCTTCTGTTTGATAAGTACCAAAAGGACGCACGAAATCTCCTCGGCCTTATTTTTTTTGAATGCGGCGAGACAACCGATGCCTTGGTTCAATGGGTCATCAGTATGAACCTGCTTCCTCAGGACAATATTGCCGACTATTATCTTGACGAAATCCAGAGAAAGCCCGCCATTCTAAAGATTTGCTCTGAAAATGTTAAACGTTACAACCAGGCCTTGGACTATGCACAAAATAACAACGAAGACCTTGCCATCATGCAGCTCAATCGTGTTATTGAGGACCGCCCGAATTATATAAAAGCCCATATTCTATTGGCACTTCTTTATATGAAAAGAGAAGATTGGGTCAAAGCCGGACGAAGCCTTTATAAAGTTCTCAAAATTGACCGAAATAACCCTAAGGCTTTAGTTCTTATGGATGAAGTCAAGCAAAACACAGGTCGAAAAGAAGTTGAGCAAAACCGTTTAAAGAATGCATTTTCCCACCGCAAAATGATTGACGACGATGTATTGGTTCCCCAGGAAGTCAAACAGATTTCCCCATGGATGGTTGTCATTTACATCTTGACCGGTGTCGTTCTCGCATTGTTTTCTTTCTATCTGCTGGTGTTACCTGCACATATCAAAAAGCAGAATGTATTAAACAATCAGGAAATGATTTCCTACACGGAAAAACTCGACCAAAGCAACCGTGAGTATGCTTCCTTAAAAGAAGATTATGAAGCTCTGAAGGCAAAATACGACTCCACTTATCAACAGGTACAGCAGTACGAAAATGCCAATGCTTCCTTTATGGGGCAGTATCAGTCTCTGAATCAGATTGAAGCCGCATATAACAGCGGCGACGTTGTTACTGCCGCAACTCTGTATACAAGTCTTGATTCATCTGCCATCACCGATCCGACAATGCAAAGCCGGCTGCAGAACATCAAGAGCTATATGGAGGGCAACGTCTACCAAACCCTTGCCAATATGGGTACCAATGAATGGAACTCCGGCAATTTGGAACAGGCCTTAAAGTATTACCAGTTAAGTATTGCCATCCGTCAGGAACCGGAAAATATGTACTTATATGCCCGTCTCCAGCAGGCTATGGGCAAGACGGAAGATGCAAATAAATTATTTGATCAGATCGTAGGCGAACATCCTGATTCGCCATACGCCGAGCGTGCACGTCAGGCAAGAGGATATTAAGCATGCTGAATGTCGAAAAAATACGTTTGATGACTCAAATTTCCATCTTTGAAGAGAAAGACGGAAAGGATATTTATGAAATCAGCCGGCATTTTAAGGGAGATTATATTTCCCGCAAAATTCTGGTGTCCATGATTCACTATACCTTATGTTTTCTTTTAGCTGCATTCATTATGCTGCTTATGAATCTGGAAAACATATTGTTGCATCTGAATCTGAATTTTATCACCTCTGTTTCACGATCACTGCTTATCCTTTATGGAATCGGCGGCGCGATATGTGCCATTCTTTCCTATGTGATCCACGCAGAAAAATACGAAAAGGGCCATCGGAACAGTTTGTTTTATGCCGCAAAACTTGATAAGCTGTTACATCTTCAGTCAAACAGGACAGATGCTCTTGATATTGACGAAGAAGACGCAGAATATTATGCAGAAACCGGCGGAGACATTCGCATTTACAATCCCCAAAACGGAACAATGAATCGAGTGCCGACACAGTTCAAAGTAGAAGCAAAATCCAAAGTTCCGCTTTCGCCGAAAGCTCCGGCATCCTTCCGGTCCACGCCGTCTCGTTCTGTAGCTCATTCCTCTGCCGGTCAGCATGCATACACTCGCCAGACTTCCGTTCCAAAGGGCGGATGGCTGGATGATCCAATCATGCCGGAAGCGCATCCATCCGATTGGATGGATGATCCCATTGAACCGGAGGGTGGATGGCTGGATGATGCGCCTGCCAGCCGTTCGATGCCAAAGCATCCTTCTGCAGGCAGAAAAACGACCGTGGACAAGAAAATTGATGTACTGGATATTACAAAGCGCTAACGAGGTAGGAAGATGTTATACGTAAAAGAAAATCTGCAAAAATATTTTGCTCAAAATGATTATTGGCTGCTTCCGGTCATGAAAGCATCCTTCGCTTTCCTCTGTTTTTTCACGGTGAACTTACATATCCATTTAGGAAGCATGTTCGCCAACCCACTGTTTTCACTGGTTGCCGCATTATTATGTTCCTTTCTTCCGACTTCCGCCATCCCGGTATTCGGTGGTTTGTTGATTCTAGGTGCGCTTTATAAGACCTCTATGGAATTGCTTGTCAGTTCCGCAATTCTTTTTTTGCTGTTTGCGTTAATGCAAAATGTCTTCAAGGCACGTTATGCTATATTGATTGCCGCCATGCCATTGGCATTTTACCTGCATTTGCCGTTTCTGATCCCCATCATCGCAGGATTGTCTTTGGGATTGGCCTCTATCGTTCCTGTCGCAATCGGTACAGTCGTTTATTACTACCTCACGTACCTCGCGCAGGCCAGTCCTTCTGTTTCCACGAAGGATATCACCGAAATGGCCAATGCCTACGCTGATTTTTTCACCAAGTTCTTTTCCGATCGAACAATGGTCGCATTCGCTGTTGCTCTTACTGCCGCCGTTCTGATTGTTTTTATCATTCGTTCCATCGGTTTTGACTATGACTGGATCGTTGCACTCCTTGCCGGCGTCCTCACTGAATTTATTGCTCTGTTTGTTTCAGCAAAGATTCTTAATGTTTCCGTATCCTGGGGCAACGAGATCCTTTCCGGTGTACTTGCACTGATCCTGGGATTTATTTATGTAATTTTGTTTCATGCTGCTAATTATGAAGCGACCGAACGACTTCAATTTGAAGACGACGATTACTATTATTACGTTAAAGCTGTTCCTAAATTCAAAGCCGATCAGCCTTCTTGAAAAGTAGCTGCTTCATATAGAAAAGGAGAGTCCCCTTGCCTGATATTCTTAGCAAAATCAAAAGCTGGATAAGCCTGCTTCCGCCCTTTGGCTTCAGAAACACTCTGGAAATCATCATCATTGCGGCGCTGGTTTACGAATTTCTTTTATGGATCAAAACCACTCGGGCATGGCAGCTGTTAAAAGGACTTTTAGTCATTGCTGCATTTATCTCATTTGCCGCACTCTTGCAGTTAACCACCATCACCTGGCTCCTTGAACGAATTTCAACCGTCGCTATCATTGCTGCTATTGTTATTTTCCAGCCGGAATTACGAAAAGCGCTAGAGCAGCTGGGAAGCCGTAATTTTATTGCTAATCTTATTCCCGATGATGTGGTCAAACACACCAGTCAGAATACGGTAGAAGAGGTCGTTAAGGCAACCTTTGAAATGGCTAAAAAGAAAACCGGCGCATTGATTGTTATTCAACAGGATCAATCTCTGAAAGACATTGAGGATACCGGAATACGTATCAATGGCCTGGTTACATCCGCTTTATTGATCAACATTTTTGAAAAAAATACGCCGCTTCACGATGGCGCCGTTGTAATCGTAGGAGATAAGGTTACCTCTGCAACCTGCTACCTTCCATTATCCGATACCGATATTTCAAAAGACTATGGAACCCGCCATCGTGCCGCACTTGGTGTTTCCGAAGTAACGGATGCGATTACCGTTGTTGTCTCCGAAGAAACCGGCAAGGTTTCCGTAGCTGTAAACGGGGCCCTTCGTCGTGTCCAGGATGCAGAAGCCCTTCGCGCCGTTCTTCCGAATGTGGCTCCGGGAACGGCCGATAAAAATAGCCGTTTCCGTCTTTTCCGATCAAGAGGAAAGGAGAATCGTGTATGAAGGCACCACATTTAAAAAAATTCTGTACTGAAAACAATGCATTAAAGTGCCTGAGTTTCGTCATTGCCATTTTTTTGTGGCTCCTTTGTGTCAATGTTTCCAAACCGGAAATCACCGATACCAAAACGTTGCCGCTTTCCGTAATCAACAAAGGCGCATTTGATGCTGATTCAAAAACCTGGAACATTGATCGAACCACTGTCACTATCAGCTATCGGGTACGTTCGGATGTCCGTTCCAAAATCAGTGCCAGCGATTTTAACGCCTATGTAAATCTGGGAGACTACTCCATTACCGGCTCGGTACCGGTTTATGTTGATAAGTTAAACAACATCGACAATCTGATTGAGGACCTCACCATACGCCCCAGCGTTGTAAAAGTTAACATTGAAAATGTTCAGGAAAAGAAATTTGACGTTGAAACAAAGGTCATCGGAAAGCCGAAAGCCGGTTATTCTGTATCCAATGTTATTGTCAGCCCGGAATCCGTATATTTGACCGGACCGGAATCCGAGATCGGCCGCATTTCCAAGGTCGGCATTCACATTAACGTCGAAGGTCTTTATTCCAACAAACAAGGTACCGCAGAGCTGCTTTACTATGATGCAAACGGAAATCAGATCAATGTTCAAAATGTTACCTCTTCACAGGCAAGTCTGAATTATGCCGTAAACTTCCA
>OCTW013415858.1_pt1 | contig 10971 bp, 7 predicted proteins | sample 1539671 | NCBI WGS metagenome assembly OCTW01 (sample SAMN02144230, study PRJEB22623) | gut metagenome | biome: sheep rumen | host: Ovis aries | place: New Zealand | reverse complement strand
CTGACCCATCGCTTTCTCCTTCACGCGGTCGGTAAACTGCTTCGCAGTCTTATAGTTCACATCGGCTTCGAGCAACGCCTTGCGGATGTCTTTGACCGTCTCCGCCACGTTGATCTCGGTGATTCGTCCCTCGCCTTTTAGTATCTTAAAAGACCTCTCTAATCGTTCGCTTAAGTTATCAAACATTTTACACCTAATTTAATTTGGCTGCAAAGGTACGATTTTTTTTTGACATACGCAAGGAAAATCAAAGATTTTATACAAAATAAATCAGTTGTACATCGTTTCAAGGTCGTTTCAAACAGCAGACCTTGCGCTGACCTTGCGCTGAGGTTGGCATACTTTTTGTATCCGAAAACATGGACAAAAAACTATGCCCAAGAATCGGTGCTTGATCATATCGCTTTTTTTGTTACTTCTTCTGCCCTTATCCGCGAAGAAGCGAACTCTCATACCCGATTCACTACGTACACTCACAATCGACGCGAATGGAGTTATCATAATGTTGAATCGAATAGAAGGCGGGGCGTTTATGATGGGGGGCCACCTCGGACCAATACGATCCCGATACGTATACCGACAAACCGGCGCATCTTGTTTTTCTTTCTCCTTTTTACATCGCCACTACTGAGGTCACTAACTGTCTTTGGCGCGCGGTAATGAACGAGCGTGAGATGCTCGATTTATCCGGCTATCCGGACCACCCTGTTTCTTTCGTCTCTTGGTACGAAGCACAAGAGTTTATACGACGGTTAGATAGTATTACCGGAATGCCTTTTCGGCTCCCCACCGAAGCAGAATGGGAGTTTGCAGCTCGTGGCGGAGAACAAAGCAAACATTTCCGTTTTGCAGGATCGAACGAAGCAGACACCGTAGGTTGGCTCTTCCCGATTGCCGGGCAATGGACGCATCCCGTGGCTCGCAAGCGTCCCAACGAACTCGGGCTTTACGACATGACGGGAAATGTTTCCGAATGGTGTCAAGACCGCTATGGTCCGTACCAGCTCTCCACGCCTCCTGATCCCTGCGGAGCAGACACTGGCTCGTTCCGCATTGTGCGGGGCGGTAGTTACGATAACTGTATTGCCAATAGTCACCTCTCTGTTCGCCGTTGGTACGAACCGGAGACTTCTGTCGGCTATATTGGTTTCCGCGTGGCGCTAACGCTACCGAACGATCCCGGAGCGTTCTATCTGTCAACCGGAGCAACTTCCGCCGAGGAGAACTATCTACCTCTCACACAGAAAATCCGTCTCAAAGGCCGCAAGCTGTATTTTTCCCTTGTCCCGGGCGACGAACCCTATTATATCTCCGAAGAAATTAGTGCCTCTCTCTGGAAAAAGATTACAGGTCTCGAGCCTCCCGTTAAAGAACACGGTTTAGCCACCGGCATGTCCCGACAAGAGCGCGCCCGTTTTGCAGAATTATGTAGCCGCGCAGCCGATAAACCGCTCTCCGTTGCCACTATAGCCGAAAAAGACTCCGCATTGTCAAAAGGTATTATTTCTCCCTCCAAGCAATCTAAACGTAAACGCTCTGTTCGCGCCACCCAGCGCACCCGCAAAACCCGAGAAAAACTCTCCCCTTGGGCTGAACTCATCGGAGTTAAAATCAAGCAACCCGACGATCCCGTTCTCTTGGATTTCAAAGGCGACGCCAACGAAAAATGCCCGCTACGCCTAATCTTGAGTTGAGATATACTTACCAACCTGCAAAATAATTATACAATATGAAAAATAATCGCACATCTATTGAGAAATACTTTTTCTGGACACTTAAACTTTTGTTGGTATTATTTGCGTCTCTCTCCTATTTCTGCATGATCAAAGTCCTATACTGCGGTTGTTGGGCATGCAAAACCTGCATTGCAATCGGCATATTAGCCACTCTTCTTACCTTATATGACCGTTTCAAAGATTTTCCATCTTGAATAAAAATAAAAATAAGACATCCTTAAGGATGTCCGTGGGTAGAATGTGGGGCATCTTTGTTTGGGAAGTTGGCGTGGAGATATACTTGCTAAGAGATATTATCCCAATATCTTTGTGATGTCTTCGGCTTCGGCGAGAGAGAGTTTCTGACGGACTTGGGTCTTACGTTGGTAGATGGCTTGGAGACTTTGACGAGTGATTTTCTCACACAAGTGTGCAATAAATAGCAAATATAGACCCGTTATATAAAAAAAGCAAGCCCATTTTTTACAGGCTTGCATTTGTATTAATCAGTAATTTATATCCTGATATAAAATGAGCGAGGAAGATGTCGCATGATCCAATGTATAATTCCCCATCGTTTTGTTACGATAGCGACATTTTTCTTTTGGGCGATGGCATTTATAATCTGTTTTGCAGCTTTTTCAGTTGGCATCACCCAGAATAAGCCACTACCTTTAGCCATCCTTGTATTAACCAATCCGGGTCTAATATCAGTTATGTGTATCGGCAATTTGCTTTTGTAAGCTTTTTTGCATAACGCTTCTATATAATTTATTTGATATGCTTTAGAAGCAGAATATGAAGGAGACAAAGGCTCGCCTCGGAGACCACCACAAGAACTGAGTATTACCAAATGTCCACTTGATTGCTCTTCAAGATTCTTGTATATTGTATCAACACAAAACGTCCAACCAAGAATATTGATATCGATGATTTGTTTCTCTATTGCAAAATCAAGTTCCGAATTAAAATCTCCTATTCCTGAACATATAATAGCTAAATGAATGGTTTCCTTGAAAATCATCGATAGAAGTGTTTTTGTTTCTTCTATGTTCGATATATCACATTGTGCTATTTGTATGTTTGATGAGTATTGAGAAAGTTCACAAAGTAATGGTTTGCGACGTGCGACCGCAATCACTTTATTTCCTTTAGTTGCATATTGTATGGCAAGTTCTCTACCGATGCCGGATGGCTCCAATAATTAGTATTCTCATATTTTACAAAACCTTTACTATTATATTCCTATTTGCTATGTCCCTTCATACTTTACACTGCAAAGTTACTGCTATTTTTGTACATAGGCAAATTTTGGAGCGAGAAAGTGCAAAGAAAGTGGATTTTGTAGGGAAATATATTTAAGTGAATTTCGGTTTTGAACCAAGTGCTGGTTTTTTACATTTTGGTTCATTCCAAATATCTCGTGCTAACTCTTCCGTTTTCTCTTCATAATTAGCATCGTCCCTCATATCTATAAAGTCGCGACCAGATAAGAATACAGGAATATCTTCCAAATTCCCAGACCTAAATAAAGGAATAAATTTCTCAGTTTTAATATCTTTTTGAATTTCAGCAGATATTATAGAATATTCAACGCCAACACCCCCAACTAATTTCTCCGTTTTCTTTTTATAGTTCGGTGTCATCACACATATAACCCTTTGTGAATCTGTAATTGCATGCTCCATGAAATGAGGTAATAGTTTTCCAAGCTTCATCTCCCACTTATCTAGAATGACTCTAATTCCATATTTTGACTGAAGATGAGTAGCCAACTTTAGCACCCATTCCTCATGTTGTTCATTATCCCATGAATATGAAATGAATACTATGGGATGTTGTTCTTCTACTATTGAGGTTTCTACTTGCTTATCAGTAACGTCTTTCTCGGCCAGAGTTGATTCTGTTTCCGATTTTTTGTCCTCGAATAAATCTCTACCAACACCAAAATCTATTTCTGCGCGATTATATACTAATTTACCCTCTATCCAAGATTGCAAATCACCGTAGAAATACATTCTTTGTTCTTCTAACAGCCCATCAATCAAATCTTTATAGTAGTCAACTCTACTTGTTGATCTCCCCTTTTTCCTAAGTTCATCAATGTACATGCCATACGACGGCGGTAATTCATCTGAATATTTTAAAATAAAGTTATAAAAATCGGATCCCTTAATATAGCATAATGCTCCCTCCTGTGGACCTATAATTCTCCAGAGTTTATTATATGCTTTATTCCAATCAGTATTAACACAGGCCGGAATTATCCATGGAGTATTCTGCATTTTATCCACAAGATTTCTCTCATAAATATAATTATATCCCTTTTGTGTTAATACGATGCATTCCAGAGAGTCTTTTTTATATGTAAAATATCCCGTTATTTGCAACCCGACAAAGACTATATCAAACAATTCTTTCTCTTTGGGATTCAAATTCATGATTAACGAGAAACGAATTACTCTCATCGGTACGATTTCGCCAGCTTTGCACTTTGATGAGCGAAACTTATCAAAAATCAATTCAGCAATTTGTCTTTCATTCATAATCGTGTACGTCCAATTTTGTCAATAGTATTAAGAACATTATAATCCTCTATTAATTTGCATTCAAGTTATCAATCTCTTTTGTTAATGTATCCGCTCCTGCTTTGGTCTGCGGAACCGAAGTTATTTCCTCTTGAATTTTTGATTTATCAAACCCTAATTTTTCAAGAATGTAGTTATGTTGCAACTCAAAAGACTTAAATACATCGTCCCAACTCATTGCATATATTTCATAATTATCAACTTTATTAACAAGAAAACGCTTATTAAAATGTTCAAACGAACGATATTTATCCTTCACGTCCTTTGAAAGTTCTTTACTAACCACATAAAATTTCCACGTCCTAAGTTGACTATTAAATTGAGCCTCATTTTTAATAAGGTTCATGTAATCCTCAATTTGACGATATTGAACGACACCTATCTCAACATTAGGTCTCTTAAGTTCGACTATTACATTATCCTCTATCAAGTTAGAGTCCAAATACGGATGGATGTATTGCCTACACATGAAAATATCCGGCCGCCTATTTCTTTCTTCGCTACCTATAACTTCTGGCTTCGCATCTTCTCCATCGAGAATGTATAAATATTTTGAAATTAGATTTTCAAAAGATTCGTCATGCGATACCATGTGAAATTGTTCTCCAAAAAGCCAATAATTACTTTCAATGATTTTTTGTATATGATCTCTTTCATTCGTAAATTTTGATAAATCATACACCAATTTACGCAATGTCTCTATTACTTCATATCTATCATGAATCATATTAACCATGCGATTAATACGGCTAATCGTGGTTGAACGCAACACGTTTGACAATTGCTCTCGCTCTTCTTCTGATAAAGTTACAATACCATCCAAAATGGATATAATCCTTTCTCTTTCATTAGAATCCAACAAAAGGTTAAGGAAGCCAACTAATGTCTTTTCTTGTTCTTTTTTCAGACCTTTGAATATCTTCGGTTGGATAATATATATATTCTTTATAGCTTCCTCTAAATCTTGCCTGCGTTCTTGATCATATTTATTATCCTTAAAGCGAGGCATTGAACCATTTTTTACGAATTTTAGTAGCAGATCATTCGCTCCAATTTCTTTCACAAAGTGTCTTTCATATGATGCCAATCTTTTGCGCAATTCCTTCATCAATTCCTTATATGTAGGATCTAATTGATTAGTTACATTATCAAATCGCGGACTTGGTTCTTTTTCAAACTGGAAATTATTGAAATATGATGATGTAACATATACGCTATGATAAAAATTGATAGTATTATTGTTGAACGATGTCAAAACTTTACAGTTCTCTGAGAAATCGCCCTTCAACATGTAAAAATAAAATTTATCTCCAATCTTTTGGTTCCATCTTATATATGTCACATCAAATTGGTCATCGCCTATTTGCAATTGGAATTCATCTTTTGTACCAAATAGATATTCATAATCCAATTCTACTCCATTTAAGAGAATAGCATAATGCCTAAATCTATTCAAGCATAAAAACCAAGCAAATTTTTGTGCAATATATTCAGTAAAAGAAGCATCTATAAGATGTTCTTGATAGAGGCTTGTAAGATTTTTAAATGTAACCGTTGTTCCCGTGGATGCATTTGCATCTGTTATAATTGTTTCATCAGACACCTCATAATTTGACATATCTTCTACGGAGATGCTAATATTATATTGTTTTAGTTGTCCATCATCATCCATATATCGCGTATTCCAATCGGCCATCAATGCAAAATTATGAAAAGAGAACCTTCCCTTTCCTTTTTTGCCTTTTACCTCAGACGTTCTTTGAAATGTTCGCATTTTTTGCGAATAAAGAAATGCGCCAAATGTTGATTCTAATGTCTTTCTATTGATTCCAGAACCATTGTCAGTTATAGAAAATTCCATAAGATTACCTAACTCATCTGCTACATAATCGAGTCGAACGGTTTGAGCACCAGCATCAAAGCCATTCCAAATATATTCAGCAATTGCTTGACGGTAATCTGTAGTAATCCCCGCATTTACTACGCTTTCATTATAGGCTGATATCTTATATTTCATGATATATTAGTTTAATATGTTGCACACCTAACTTACTTATTCTTCTTATGCATGGAACAAGTTATCCATTGTCAACTGAGCATTGATACCGTTTGCCCATGCGTTTTGTTTGAGGCCATAGGACGTTATCATCACAAGGCTTACTCCTTTGCGCGTTTTGGTTTTCGCTTGGAAAGTGCCTATTTTGTTACGTAACTCCAAATCGTATTTCTCTGTTAGTTCATACTCTCCTTGTGAGAACTTCATTTCACACAAATTGATGATATTATCGTCACGGTCAATAAGCATATCAATCTGTGCGCCCTTTTCGTCCGAAGTTCTCGGAACATACACCCATGAATAAACATTGCTTATGATACCAGATATCCCTAAAGCATGTTTAATCTGGTCTATATGTTGGAAACAAACACGCTCAAACGCCAGACCACTCCATGCGTTGTAAATTGGTTTTGATATTGTACGCGACCAATAGTCTTTCTCATTGATAGTGCCATCCGCCATAAACTTGAAGTAGAACAATGTGAAGTTGTCTATCAATTGATAGACAGTTTCTTTCTTGGCTTTTCCGATGGAGCTATACGAGCGCAGGAATCCACATTGTTCTAATTCACGGAGTGTTTTTGTCAGCGTGCCGCCACTCTCTTCTTCAAGTGCTGCCATTAACTCATTGCGCGTCATGCCGACCTTCTTGGTTCCAAGAGCCGAGACAACATCAATGTAAGTTTTGGGCGAACGGAATAATGATTTATATAGCGCCTCAAACTCATTCCGCATCTTTCCATTGGGATAGAAGAACATACGGTCAATATTTTGCGCCCAAGATAAGTCTTTACGCAGCATATCCCAGTAGAAAGGAATGCCACCAATAATCATATATGTCTCCAGGATATTGCGGCGGCTCATACCCAAATTGCGTTCCGTCGCATATTGCTCACACTCGTGCAGAGTGAACGGACGCAAATAGATTTGTTCCGTTAAGCGATTATGCAAGCCACCATAGTTCATAACGATTTTGTCTATGATCCAAGAAGTTGCACTTCCGCATACTACCAAAACTATATCTTTACGAGCGGTCGCCCATCCATTCCAAAAATGATCAAGTGCCGAAACAAATTTAGAGTTAGGAGTGTCCAACCAAGGAAGTTCATCAATAAAGATTACTTTCTTTCCTTCCGGCAGCGTACTTAAGTGCTGACCTAACATAAAGAACGCCTGAGACCAGTTTGAAGGGCGTTTTACCTTTTTCATTCCTGCAATAATCAAGGAATTAGCAAATTCCTCTAATTGCTCCCGAATAGAAGCATCTTGCAAGCCCGTGTGTTGGAAGGCAAAGTTGTAATTGAACGTCTCACGCACAAGATACGTTTTCCCGACACGGCGACGTCCATAAACAGCCGCAAACTCAGATTTATCACTCTCTAACAGCGATAGCAATACTCGTTTTTCTTCCTCTCTGCCAAACATAACGTGTGGTACATTTTAATTTTTGGGTGCAAAGTTACAACAAAAAAATGACATACGCAACCAAATCGTGTATTTTTTTTGAGATTTGGCTAAAATTCTCGCATTTTCACAACAACACTCAGCCAAATCTATGAAATTTTTGCGGATTTGGAGAGGGTTGTTTGCATTTCTAGAGATTAGAAAGATCTAAAAGTTTGCTTAAATAGAGGGAAGATTACTTGCAAGAAAAGCGCAGAACAAACTCTAATGATTTTGCATTTTCAGTGTTTCTTCGTGTAGTTTTTGATAGAACAACCTACATCCTTCCGTATCCTCTAATGTAAATTCAAATAATTGATGTATCTTATTCAATTGATTTTGAGCATCCTCAAATATAGAACGAAAACCATCAGATAAAAAATGGAGTAATTTAGAATCAGGTCGTAATGCACTCATCAATCCGAGTGTAAAAGCATTTTGTTGAAAAATCGGTAAATATGTTTTCTCATAGTGATTTTCTTGATTTAAGAGGAACCACAACCTATCTTCAGTTTTAGGGTAGTGTTCCGAAAAAGTTTCTATCGTTTTTATCCACGGGAAAGATGCTATCACTCTCCCAGCAAAATCAAAATAACCATATGAGTTAATTTCTTGTATACACTTTTCGTCCAATTCTGGTCGTTTTAATCCGGCAGCTACCAATTGATCAAAGTATTGAATATTTGGATTATTATAAAGTTTTTGTATCTTTTCAAATAATTCAGAAAACCAAATCATATTCTCATCACACTCTCGCTCTTTAATCTTTGCCTCTATTAGGTTAGCCCAGGCCTCTGTATCTACAGGTATCAAAGCGTCCGGAATCAGCTCCAATTTATCTGATGTCATAAAATCCATCGGAGCACAATAATCAGAATTATGAACCAGTTTTATTCCTACTCTCTCATATGATTGCGCTACAAGACGAGAACAAAACATTTTTTCCTCATGCTGTTTTTCTTCGGTATCCTTATAACTACCTGTCCTAAAAGCCTCGCATAAACTGAATTCATTTCCCATTTTTATTCGGGCACAAAAAATTACATTCTCAATAATTTCCTCGCTGACGTCCTTCGGCCTATAAACTAATGCATCGTCATCATTAATAAAACCATATGAAAAGATATGATTCATTGTAACGCCATATCCATTTGCTTCCATAATAAACGCATCCCCCATATATAAAGCATGTGTATATTTTGCGCCGCCCATTTTCTTGCGAAGACTTTCTTCGTAATCGTTTATTAAAAGGATGTCACCTTTTTGCAGTTTCGCAGTATTAAAAGCATACTGTATATCTTCCCTTTTCATATATGAATTTTGTTTACGATATTTATTTGAGTGCAAAGTTACAACTTTTTTTTGACATAAACAAATAAATCTTTAGATTTGGAAGAGAATGCATGGGGAGCGACGCGGAAAGCAACACATTCCACTATCAAAATCAAAATTTTATTAGCATATCTCGAAAAAATATTGTACCTTTGGGCGTTGGGAGTGAGCAGAGGAAGGAGATATACAAAAACAACGCTCGGTGTGAGCGTTGTTCTAATTAGATTATCGCAGTTGTGATGTCTTCGGCTTCGGGGAGATTGAGTTTCTGACGGACTTGGGTCTTGCGCTGGTAGATGGTTTGCAGACTTTGACGAGTGAGCATGTTGATCTCCTTAGTCGAGAAATCCGCTTTGAGTAAACAACAGAGTTGAATCTCTTTTTCATTCAGTAACGGGCCATGCTCCTTTGTACTTGGTACTTGGTCACTTTGTCCCTTGTCCCCGTATTTCTGCACAAGACGGGTGTAGAAACCGTCATAGACCAAATCAATGGTTTGGTAAATGCTTGGCCAGTCGATGAGGGCATTGGCGGTTTCCTCGTTCAATGCCATGAGACGCGCAAGCAACTGTTGGTTAGCCTCGGTGGGTGTTCCGGCAATCGTTTTGATGACACCTAATTGCTGCAACATCAGTTTGCGCACATCCATCTCCTTCGTACTTTGGTACTGCCCACCTGGCCCACTTGGTACTTGGTCACTTGGTACTTTGTCACTTGGTACTTTGTCACTTGGTACTTTGTCACTTAGTCCCTTAGTTATGATTCCCCTCAGGGTTTCAATCTCCTCTTCTTTCTCCAAAAGTATACGTTGACGGCGGCGGTACAGATAGACGGACAACAGGCACAAAACCAAGACCACACACACAAGTCCAACGAGGAGTACCGTTTGCCGCTGCTTTGCCAACTTCTGTCGCAGTACTTGTTCGCGCAAGTCACTCATGGAACGTTCTTTGGCTTCCGCCACACGGTAACGGATATAATCGTTTTCCTGCCAATGGTTGTTATACGTGGCTAAGGGCATCATCTGATAGTTGCCACGCAGCGCATAGTTCAACACTTGCCGATGCGCCAATAGACCGGCTTCCGCGGATGGCGAAGAAATCGTTGCTCGGTAAGTTTCAAACAGTTCTTCCGCCTCATGCATATATCTGTCTGCACGCTGTTTGTCGCCCTTATTGAGCCACAAACGCGACAAAGAATAAAGGCTTTCCACTAATAGCCAACTATTCCCTTCTCGATAGATAGCAGCCAGTTCCTCATGCATGTGTATCGCGCGGTCGGTCTGCCCGATTTCTCCTAACAAGTCGGCATAGTTACGACGTACCACATTGACAATAAACGCGGAATCTGAAGTGTGCAAAATCGCTTTCTCAAAGCACTCTTCCATTTTGTCGTATTCGCCCAAATAGAAATACGTTATTGCCATGCCGTTATAGACACGCGCCACCTCGTCTAAATGGATTGCTTTCTCGTCACCGAGACGGATGAGGGCTTCCGTGTAATCGCGCACACGTTCATAATCGTAATCACGCATAGCCAATTCGGCAGATATACGCAGCAAAATCACTTCCCAGATATGTTCGCCTTTCTTTTCTGCTATCTCCTCTGCATATCGCTGCTGACGTTGCAACACTTGTTGTGCCTTTTCTTTATCATCATTCCACCACCAATAGAAAGCCTCCTCCATGCCTGCTTTCATCATATAATCTTCGTACGCTCCGTCTTGCAACCACCTGTCGCGGAAATACTGCGCCGCCCAACAGATCATGGAGTCTTCGGACAGCGATTGCATGGTATTGGCGCGTATGTCTGCCACGCAGAACCAATACAGGGCTTT
>OCTW011604060.1_pt1 | contig 10971 bp, 7 predicted proteins | sample 1539671 | NCBI WGS metagenome assembly OCTW01 (sample SAMN02144230, study PRJEB22623) | gut metagenome | biome: sheep rumen | host: Ovis aries | place: New Zealand | reverse complement strand
TTACAAGATATATACTTGACAATATAAGCTATACAATAGATGATAAGGCAGCAGGATTGCTAGACAGATTAGATGATAGAGAATATGTAAGAAAGGGATTGATTGATATTGTTAAACAAGGTCTTAACAGGCAAGAGACCCATATAGGATATCGGGAAGATATGGCAAAATTCATGAGAATAGCGACCCTTAGAGCCATTGATGATGCGTGGGTTGAGGAGGTTGACTATCTGCAACAGTTACAGTTTGCAGTATCTGGACGTGCAACTGCCCAACGTAATCTTGTATTTGAATATCAAAGAGATGCTCTTTATTCTTTTAGATTAATGGAGCTAGAGATTAAGAAAAATATTGTAAGAAATATACTTCTGTCTGATGTAACAATTGATGAAGAAGAAGAATTTCATATTATGTATCCGTAACAATTGGAGGACTTATGATATATAATTTCAATCTTGCTATAGGCTGGGCAAGTTCCGGAGTAGAGTATGCACAGGCCTATAGAGCTAATATTTTCAGGCGAATTGACAAGAAATGTAAATTTGTATTTACTGAAATGTTTCCAAAAGATAATATAGAACATATGACAAGTAATATAGGATTTCTTGATACTGAAATCATCTGGTTATATCAGTATTTTACGGATTATAGAATTGCTCCCGTAAGCTATACTTTAGAGGATTTAGAAAGTGATTTTACAGAGAAAGATTATACATTTAAGAGAGAGGGTAAAATTGCAAAGTATATTTTTAAAGGCAATGAGAATTTCTATACAGCATATCTTGTAGATGAAGACTCCAATCTTGTTCATAGAGTAGAAAGAGTGTCAGAGGGATGCCTCATAAGAAAAGATTACTTTACTTATGGTAAAGTCTATTCTGAATACTACGCCCCTTTGAAAAAGTATGCACATCTCTATCTTCGAAGATTCTTTAATACTGATGGTTCTGTGGCATACGAAGAGATAATCGATGATGACAGAGTGATGTATAGAATAAAGGATGAAGTGTTCTATTCCAAAGAAGAACTTGTTGGATATATGGTAAGGTGCTTAGAACTTACCAAAAGAGACCTTGTTCTAATAGATAGAACAACAGGCATTGGTCAATCCATTATTATGAATGCCAGACCGGCTAAGATTGGTGTTGTTATTCACGCAGATCATTTTAGCGAGAACAGCTCGACTGTTAGTAATGTGCTATGGAATAATTTCTATGAGTATTCATTCTCGCAGGTTAAACATGTTGACTTCTATATAACTGCCACTGATGCACAAAATGTTCTTCTTCGTAAGCAGTTTGTTAAGTATAAGAATATTGAGCCTAATGTAATTACGATTCCTGTAGGAAGTATTGATGAACTCAAATATCCGAAGAAAGACAGGAAGAGACATAGTCTTATTACAGCATCTCGTCTTGCAAGTGAGAAGCATGTTGACTGGCTTGTAAGAGCTGTAGCTATGGCAAGAGAGACAGTAGAAGATGTGAGCCTTGATATATATGGCAAAGGTGCATGTGAGAAGCAGATTAAAGAAGTGATTGAAGAATGTGAAGCTTCGGAATATGTACGATTAATGGGACAGCGTGATTTGACAGACGTGTATATTGATTATGATGCATATCTATCAGGCTCTACCAGTGAAGGGTTTGGTCTTACACTTCTAGAATCTATTGCTTCGGGACTTCCTATTATTGGATTCGATGTTAGATATGGTAATAAGACTTTCATAGAAGACGGAGTTAATGGATATATTATTGATATAGAATATGTATTAGATGATAACGAGAAAGTCAAGCTTCTTTCTGATAGAATAATTAAGCTTTTTACAGAAGATGATTTAGCTAAATGTAATGAAGCTTCATATAGAATTGCTAAGAAGTATCTTACAAGTGAGGTGGAGGAGAAATGGCAGCAAGTGTTAGACAATCTGCAGAACGAAAAATAGAAGAAATAACACTACTTTTTGATACATATACAATAGAAAGCCAGAATCTTCATAATTCATTTATCGTATCGGGTGTTTCATGTAATGTGGTGGTAATTAATGACGATGGTTTTCTTCCACAAGGAGCTTTGTCAATGTATCAATACTTCCTTGGTAGTGAAAAGACCAGTGGCAAACCACTTTATTTTAATGAAGTAAAGGTTCCTGATTATTGGGAGATAACCAGTTCTAATAATAGTGGTGAGATTCATGATTTACACCACCTTAGAGGCAGGATTTTCTATTCCGAACCGACTAATGCAAGACATGTAAGATGTGTGGAATGGCTTGATGAGATGGGAGTTGTCAGAGCCTGCGATTATTACAATAGAAGTGGAGTATTATTTGCCAAGGCAACATTTGACAAGAACCAGAAGATTATTCTTAAGTCATATTTTGATTTGAAGGGTAGAGAGGTGATTGTTGAAAACTATGTAACCAATGATATAATTCTTGAATTTAATAACAAGGTTAATATTTTTAGAAGTAAGGTTGAATTTGTTATATTCTATCTTAGACAACGCGGACTTGATGATACAAGGCTTTTTATTAATTCTCTGGGAACGCCTTTCTTTGTGTCTAACAGTTTGGAAGATAATAATAAGTCTGATGTGCTTTTCTGGCAGGAATATAAGAGGAAAGACATTCCTGGTAATATGCAATTTATCCTTGATGGAAATGCTACGCGTATTAATAGGATTTATGTACAGAAGAAAGACTCATATGATAAGTTGGTCGAACTTGGTGCATCTACAGATGTTCTTGAATGTATGGGCTATGTATACCCATTTGAAAGACATAACAGACACAGAAGAGAAGCCCTTATTATGACTAATTCGGATAATATACTTCATGTTGAAGATTTGATTAAGGAACTTCCTTTTTTGCATTTTCATATTGCCGCATTAACAGAGATGTCCGCCAAACTTATGGCACTTGGTAAATACGACAACGTAACGCTATATCCTACAATTACAATGAAAAAGATACCTTCTCTCTATGAAAAATGTGATATCTATTTTGATATCAATAAGGAGAACGAAATAGTTCGCTCTGTTAATAGAGCTTTTCTGAATAATCTTCTTATATTTGCCTTTTCTGAGACTATTCATAATACTAATTATATTGCCAGGGATAATCGTATGAAGGCTGATGATTATAAGAAGTTAATAGATATAGTTAATGAGATTTTTGCTGATGAAAATGTGTGGAATAAGCGACTAAATATGCAAAGAAAACATGCTTTATCAGAAGATAGTAATAAATATATTAATCTATAGTGGGAGAGAAAGCTTTAGGACTTAGACACATGAAAAGAAGGGTTGTTGATATTCTAATTATAATACTTATTGTTACTTTGGGAATCGTTATACGATTCCCTTTTGGTGCTGTGGGTAATAATAGCATCAGTAATAATCCTGCTTTAATTAACGAGCTTACAGATGAAGATTGTCTGTATTTATCTGATCCCGATTCGTATCTATATGCAAGGAAGGCAAGAGAGTATTCTGTTGATTTTAGTAATTTCTCTTTTGTTAATACAAGAGAAGATGATTATATGATGAATCCGGTAAGCACTAAAGAAAATGGTCTTGTGACTAACGGTCTTCCTCTTGTGGCAGCATTGGTATATAGATTTCTAAGTTTGTTTTCACACATTTCCATTGAACAAATTGTATATTACATTAATATAATTATTGCCGTTCTTGCAGCAGTTCCTGCATATCTGTATGTCAGAAAGCATACCAATATAATTGGTGGAATTGTATCAGGAGTATTAGCAGTATGTGCCATCCCCTTTTTCGTACATAGTGTTGCAGGATACTTTGATACGGATGCTATGTTGTGCACCCTTCCTCTTTGCCTGATTACAAGTTATGCAATGATGATTTATTCAGACAAAAGAAGTAGTAAGATTATATATGCTGTAATATCCCTTATTGTTTTTACTGCGCTGGCTGCGACTTGGGAGACGTTTTACGTTTACTTTGGAATTCTTGTGGGGCTTTCTATAATAACTATAATTATTATGTTGATTTTGCATAAGGGAGAGAAGGTAATAACTGGAAGTACGTTAAAAGAAGAAGTGATTTTTTCTCTGGTTAGTATTGTTATGATGGCTGTGGTGTCATTTATGATGTATGGTATGACGATTGTTGATTCAATAAGGCGTCTGATTACTAATATGCTGGTTACTAATGATTATCCGGACCCTACAGGTTTTATTGTGGAATTATCAGATATACCTGTCCTTGAAAATGGAATTGAAGGTGCTTTTCTTACAACGGGTTCTGGAATAATTAACCATTTAGGTGGTGTGGTGATTCTTGCTGCTTCCTTCTTTAGTATTATTCTTGTTATGGCAAAGGGGAAGAGCATTTCACCCAAATTTTTTTCTTGTAATGTGGGATTTATAGTAGTATGGCTTCTTGTTACATTTCCACTTCTGTTTGTGGGTGTAAGATTTATTCAGTTGGTTTGTCTGCCACTTGCCCTTTTGATTGGGCTGGGGTGCGGTATCTTCTCTGATATGATAATAAAAAGTTCTAATAGAATGCTGGGATATGTGATATCTTTTATTGTTGCAGCACTTCTTATGACAGGACCTCTTGTGGGTGTTATTCTTCGTGGAAATACACCTTCTCCATTCTATACGAAGACTTTTGACAAAGCATGTACCTGGGTTAACGATTATGCTGCAGAGGACGCTTCTATAATGACGTGGTGGGACTACGGGTATTTTATTCAATTTGCAAGTGCAAGACATGTTCTGGCTGATGGAGGAACATTTGATGGAGGATATTTCTATTTCCTTGGTCATGCACTTATTACAAGTGATGCTAAGCTAAGTTCAGCCATATTTACTATGCTTGATGAAAGTGGAATTGATGCTGCCAATTTGGCTGCTGAATACATTGGTGATACAAGTAGTGCATGTGAAGCATTGCTAAAGGTTCTTCCAATGGAAAGAAATCAAGCTATAGCTTATCTTACTGATAATTACAAGCTATCAAGAGACGAAGCAACTAATCTAATAAGTGTTGCAAAACCTGTTACCTATAATGAGAAATATATGTTTATTTCAAGAGATTTGATTAGTAAGATTAAAGCGTTATGTTATTACGGTTTGTATGATTTTACTGACAGTGAATATGAATGCGCCCTTGGTACATCACAAAATCCTATTGTTCCTAAGGAATATTTTCAGAGTACATATTTTAATGGAATAAATGATTTGTCTCTTGAATATAGGGAAACAAGGGAGAGTAAAGAGCTTAATCTGGTAGGTGAGGATGGAAAACCAGTTGGAATATCTCGCATTATATTTGTTGAAAACGGTGTAAATGTGCAGGATATTAAGAAAAATACGGTAGGGTATACTGTATATGTTATAAAAGACAATGGAGAATGCTCATTTATAGTTTGCTCTGATGAAATAGCTGATAGTATGCTGGTATCTCTAATGGCATATAATTCTAATGAGTGCTATGAGAGAATATATTCAAGCGTAGAGGATAGTAGGTTACTGCCTTATAATTCTGTTACTGCGAAATTCTTCGGGGATGCATCGACAGAATCCAGCGCTGGAGTACTGGTGTATAGAATGAAATAAGATAAAGTGATTACTGCAGGAAAAGGGAATCGAACCCTCACGATGTTGCCACCACAGGCACCTGAAGCCTGCGCGTCTACCAGTTCCGCCATTCCTGCATCTTAAGTAATTATAATGATTTAATTGTAAGGTGTCAATCCAAAGTGAGTTTTATATGATTTGAGATTGGGGAGAGACTCTACTTACAGAAAGGAAACCCATGACTAGATTCAATATTTTCAATAAAGGGAATGAGAAGTTGTTTAAAGATATTGCTACAAAATATAATGTTGATGAGATGATTGCAAGAATTATTGTTAATCGTGACATCCCCATAGACAAAGTAGAAGAATATCTAAATCCCGATATTAATAGATTATACAATCCATTTCTTCTTAAGGATATAGAGGAGGCGGCAGTTCTTACACTACAGACTGTCGCAAGTCATAAGAAGATTAGAATAATAGGAGATTATGATATTGATGGTGTCATGTCTACATATGTCCTGTTAAAGGGACTTAAGAGCCTGGACGCGAATGTTGATTATCAGATACCTCATCGAATTGAGGATGGGTATGGGCTTAATGCTAGTATTATTAACAGGGCAATCGATGACGGCATAGACCTTATAATTACATGTGATAATGGTGTGTCAGCAATTGATGAGATTGCTCTTGCAAGGGAGAGTGGAGTGGATGTAATTATTACAGATCATCATGAGCTTATGTTTGAAGAAGAGAATGGTGTTAAGAAAGAAGTTCTTCCTGATGCTAATTATGTTATTAATCCTAAGAGAGATGGAGATAATTATCCTTGTAAGAAGCTTTGTGGAGCCACTGTCTCTTGGAAATTCATAACCGTACTTATGGAGATTAGCAATAGAATTCCAAAGTTATCCAGGACAAGCAGGTATATGACAGGGCAGGATGACGTGTTTTATAATCTTGATAATAACAAAGATTTTGAGCCTGTAATGTCCTTTCTTGAAAATGTTGCATTTGCAACTATTGGGGACGTTATGGAGTTGGTTGATGAGAATAGAATTATTGTTAAGTACGGACTTAAGGCTATGGAGAATACTTCTAATATAGGTCTTAAGTGTTTGATTAATGACAGGTTGGGAGAGAATGCAACAATTCTTCCATATCATATTGGTTTTGTGCTTGGACCTTGTATTAATGCAAGTGGCAGGCTTGATTCAGCTGCAAAATCACTGGAACTTCTTCTCAGTGAAGATGATGATAAGGCAAGAGAGATTGCATCGAAACTCATAGCCCTCAATGATGAAAGGAAGAGTAAGACAAATGAAGGTGTTGATAAAGCATTTTCAATAATAGAAAAAGAATATTCAAATGATAAAATTCTGGTTGTATATATACCGGATATACATGAAAGTATCGCTGGAATCGTTGCAGGTCGTGTCAGAGAGAAATATTCTAAACCGGCTATAATTCTATGTGATGGTGAAGATTGTGTCAAAGGCTCTGGTCGCTCCATTGAGAATTATAATATGTATGAAGGACTTCATAGTTGCAGGGAACTTTTTACTAAGTTTGGCGGTCATCCTATGGCAGCTGGAATGTCTCTTCCTCTGTCAAATGTTGATGTTCTTAGGAGACGTCTCAATGATGAATGTAATCTTACAGAGGAGGAACTTGTAGATGTTGAGACCATAGACCTTACAATCAACCCGGATTATATAAGTGAAGATATTGTAAGGCAATTAGAGATGCTTGAACCCTTTGGCAATGGTAATAAGAAACCTTTACTTGCACATAAGAATACCCCACTTCATTCCATAAGAAGAATTGGGCAGGATGGCAAGTATTTTAAAATGGAGTTTATTACGTCAAGTGGTGTTATGACGGGACTTTATTTTAGAGATGCAGATGAATTAGAAGATAGACTAATAGAAAGATTCGGAATAGACGAGTATAACAAGGCATTAAAGTCGCAAAAAAATGATATAAATTTAACAATCATGTTCTACCCGCAACTCAATGAATACAAGGGACATAGGACAGTTCAGATGAATTTATCACACGTTATTGTTTAGTGAGGGTAATAATATAATATATAAATAAAATTTTGTATAAATTATGCAATAAATCCTTGCATTAAGACTTCAATATGGGTAAAATAGACGTACAGTATTTTCGGAAAGCGTAGGAGGAAGATGACAAATGGCTGTTAAAGAAGTTTATAGTTTTGACTCTGCCGATGGTGTTTCTACTATCCATGCAGTAAAGTGGACACCTGATGATGGACAGGTTAAGGCTGTCTTACAGATTACTCACGGTATGGTAGAGTATATTGAACGTTATACTGATTTCGCAACATTCTTGACGACAAAAGGATTTGCTGTAATCGGACACGACCATATCGGCCATGGTGATTCAGTAGCTACTGAGGAAGAATGGGGTATTATGCAATGTGATAATCCATCAGATGTGATGGTTGAGGATATTTTCTCTAACTATAAGATAGGTAAGAAAGAGTTCTCAGATGTACCATATTTTATCCTTGGACATTCAATGGGATCATATATGCTTCGTAAGTTCTTGTCAGTTAAAGCTCAAGAAATCGAAGGAATTGACGGCGCTATTATTATGGGTACTGGTACAGAGGCTGATGGAGCTATCAGTATGGGTAAGTTGGTACTTAATACTATAATGGCATTTAAAGGTAGAGATCACAGAAGTAAGTTTGTAGCTGGTCTTATGTATGGTTCGTCTTACAAAGGATATGATACAGACGGAACAGGTGACAGAACTAAGAGCTGGCTCAATAGAGATGTTGCACAGGTTGATAAGTATTATGCTGATCCTAAGTGTACATATATGTTCTCACTTAATGGATATAAAGCTCTTCTTGAATCAACAGGATATGATAATAAGCAAGATAATATAAACAAGATGAGAAAAGATATGCCAATCCTGTTTGTATCTGGTTCTAAAGATCCTGTAGGTGGACTTGGTGAAGGCGTTAAAGCTGCTAAAGCTAAGTTTGATGATGCAGGAATAGAAGATGTATCAATTCATCTATTTGAAGGATATCGTCACGAGATTCTTAATGAAATTGATCATGAAGCTGTATATGATTACATATATGAGTGGATTGAATCTAAGATGAATAAGTAATTAGAATTAATAAAGCGTCTAAGCAATATTTGCTTAGACGCTTCTTTCATTTTCTCTTAAGCATTTCCTCAGCTTTAATTCTGTTCTCTTCACTAAATCCTACGAGTATGTTATGGTTTGCCTCTGCAAGGTATTCGATTACACCATCAATATCTGACTTCTCATTCTTAGGGCATTTAATATATAATCGCTTGCTTGCAGTGATGTGAAGCGTGTAACTGATTTTGAAATGATGCCATAGGAATTTGTGGAGAGTAGAGTATTTGTATATCCATAAAATCTCACTAATAGGAACTATAGCAATACCATACAGTGATACTTCAATGAAGAAATGCTCTGTAATATACATATCCTCTGTTGCAAGTTGAGGCAATGTGGCAAGTTCTTCTTCGGCAAGGCTCAGGAGACTATTAGAATCTCCATACGCCTTTAGGCGTAGCACAGGTGTAGATATTGAAGGATTTATAATAAATAATCCGTATATTATCACAAAACAAAGACTGACTATTCCAGAGCCGAGAGCTGCTATTATAAGAAGCCATGTGATGAATCCGGAGGTTGCCGGTTCATTAATATTGTACCCTGACAATGTGCTTGTTATTCCATCCTCATCCCAGGATAAATCCTTTGCAAGTCTGCTTAGAAGTTCTGATTCTGTATTGCTGTTCTTGTATATCTTACCCTTGATTGTAATGTTATCAATAACAGGCTTTCCTTGTTCACATGTATCAGGAGTCAGAAGAATAATTACGCAGTCATTATTGACATTAGTGTAGTAATAGTATCCTTCAATTCCCCATAGCCATTCTTTTGTGTAGCCTGTAAAATAGAGATTCTTAAGTTCCGTTTTGATATAGCTGTTTTTTTTATACTGTTCTTTTATTGATTTTGTTGAATCAAGAACAGTGGGATTTAAGATTGAATAGATAGGGCTGATAAATATTACTAATACAATAAATGCCAGATATATAAGCGGTGCAATTATTTTTCGTTTGTAGCATTTTACAATATTTGATTTTATATAATCTTTATATTTCTCGCTGACATTGGTGCCGCCTTCTAAGTCAGCTAGCGGTCTTTCCATTTCTTTCATGGTTATATAATATAGTTTTATTCCCTTTTATTCAAGGGATTAACATACTTTTATATTTTATTGTTTTGTGCTAGTATATTCTAATGAAATAATCTGAAAGGAAGAAAAGATGTCTGATTATATAGTTAGAGCTACCGCAGCAAATAATGCAATAAGAGCATTCGCAATTACCAGTAGGGATATGGTGGAATTTGCAAGAAACAGTCATAATACCAGTCCTGTTGTTTCGGCGGCACTTGGCAGAATGCTTAGCGCTGGAGCAATGATGGGAGTTATGATGAAGGGCGATGATGATCTGCTTACACTTCAGATTCAGGGAAGCGGTCCCATGAAAGGAATTACCGTTACTGCTGATTCGAAAGGAAATGTTAAGGGTTTTCCCAATGTGGCTGATGTGATGCTGCCTCCTAATAAAGATGGAAAGCTGGACGTAGGGGGTGCAATTGATGTCGGAATTCTAAGTGTCATTAAAGATATGGGGCTTAAAGAACCATATGTTGGCACCTGTGAACTTAAGACGGGAGAAATTGCAGAAGATTTGACATATTATTTTGCCACAAGTGAACAGATTCCTTCGTCGGTTGGACTGGGCGTACTTATGAACAAGGATAATACTGTTGCTGAAGCTGGAGGGTTTATTATTCAGCTTATGCCTTTTACAGATGATAAGGTTATAGATAAGTTAGAAGAGAATATTAAGAATCTATCCCCTGTTACAACATATCTCTCAGAGGGTAAGAGCCCTGAAGAAATACTTGAGATTGTCCTAGAAGGTCTTGATGTTGATATATTAGATAAAGTAGATACCAGATTCAAATGTGATTGCAGCATTAAGCGGGTTGAAAGAAGCCTTATGAGTCTGTCTATGGATGATATTAATAGCATAATAGAAGATGATAAACCTGTTGAAATCAAATGCCAGTTCTGTAATAAGGCATATAATTTTTCTATAGATGACATTAAGAAGCTTCGAGGCATAAGTTAAATACTGATTATAATATGCTTTTTTACTATGAAATGTGTGAATTTGTGTTGTTTTTTAGCTAACCTATATAATTGACATATTAGAAATTATTAGTATAATTTATAGTGCTACTATAGAGTGCGCAGACTCTATATTTTTATTGTAGTTTGTATATATATTTTGGAAGAAGGAAATCAT
>OCTW011215860.1_pt1 | contig 10971 bp, 8 predicted proteins | sample 1539671 | NCBI WGS metagenome assembly OCTW01 (sample SAMN02144230, study PRJEB22623) | gut metagenome | biome: sheep rumen | host: Ovis aries | place: New Zealand | reverse complement strand
TATTGGATGCTTTCTTGGTTCTCTAAAAACTTCGCTACTGAATTAATCGATGAATCAAAGATTCAAGATATGGCGGTTGAAGAACTCTTAAACGAAAAACTTAATGATATTCCACCAGGAAGTGATGGTTTAGTCCTTCAACCATATTGGGGACCAGGCTTAAGAAGACCTTTGGCGAAAGGTGGAGTTATCGGATTTAGTGATATTCACACCCGTGAGCATTTCTATCGCGCAATTATTGAAGGAATTGGTTATGCACTTAAAGAAGGCCTTGAATCTATTGAAAAGAGTCAACACCACAAAGTAAAAGAACTTAGAATTTCTGGAGGTGGATCACAAAGTGATGCGATTTGTCAAATCACCGCGGATATCTTCAATCTTCCAGTTAGTAGAGTGCAAACATATGAAACCACATCTTTAGGTGAAGCGATTGCGACGTTCGTGGCAATTGGAGAATTTAAAGATATTAATGAAGCGATGAAAGCGATGACACATAAAACTATGACGTTCTATCCAGTTCCTGAAGCCGCTGAGCAATATCAAGAACTCTACAAGCACGTTTATATAAGAATGTATCCAAGACTCAAAAGAATCTATCGATATATCAATAAATTCACTAAGAGATATTAAAAAATAAGCGGGTTCTTATAGGGAATCCGCTTTTTCTGTGTCTTGATTTTCTTTCTTCTTTTCTCTAAGAAGGACAAATTTTTGTAGTGGGAATAATACAATCATCTGGAAGGTTCCTGCGACCATGCCTGCAAGTGTAGGTGCGATAGCTTCTGCGCCTACATTATTTAATCCATTAGCGACAAGACCTTGTAGCCAAGTTGAGAATACTATTAATAGGAATAACGCAACGATATAGATGACATAGTGCCATATAGGTGCATCGCTCTTAAAAGTTTTACTTTTATTAAGGAAATATCCAACTGTGTTTGCGATAAAGTTCGATAAGAAGAACGGAAGGACATATCCCCAGTTAGAGTGTCCTACTCCCATCGTTGATTCTGAGAAGATATCTCCTAAGAAGCCTGGAAGTGGCTCTTGCCAACTTTTCATTAAGAAATAGAGAAGATTTACTAATCCAAGTTGAATAATTGTTACCAATAAACCAACCACAACAAATTTAATGACTTGCCAGATGGTCTTCTTTCCACCAGCCTCAGCTTTGCCATCAACATTGTTGAGCCATTTATCAAACTTGTTTGCCATAAAAGATTATTATTCTAATTCGAACGCTCCAGTATATAAGTTGTAGTAAACGCCTTTTTGTTTGATTAAATCTTCGTGAGTTCCACGTTCGATGATGTGGCCATGGTCTAAGACCATAATGGCGTTGCTGTTTTGAACTGTCGATAATCTATGAGCGATAACAAAGACAGTTCTTCCTTCCATAAGTTGATCTGTACCTTGTTGAACAAGTTTTTCAGTACGGGTATCAATTGAGGAAGTCGCTTCATCAAGAATCATCACAGGCGCATCTGCAACTGCAGCACGTGCGATAGAAAGCAATTGTCTTTGACCTTGAGATAGATTAGCACCATCGCCATTTAACATTGTGTTATATCCCTCTGGTAAACGAGTGATGAAATCATGTGCATTAGCGATCTTTGCCGCTGCAATACATTCTTCATCAGTCGCATCTAATCGACCATAACGAATATTTTCCATTACCGTGCCGGTAAAGAGATTAACATCTTGTAAGACGATACCTAATGAACGACGTAAATCAGCCTTTTTAATTTTATTAATGTTGATTCCGTCATATCTGATTTTTCCATCAGCAATGTCATAGAATCTATTGATTAAGTTAGTAATTGTGGTTTTACCTGCACCTGTAGCACCAACAAACGCAATCTTTTGTCCTGGGTGAGCGTAAATAGAAACGTCTTCAAGAACAAGTTTTTTACCATCGTAAGAGAAATCGACTTGATCTAAAACGATATCGCCTTTTAATGGCTTATATTCAAGAGTGCCATCATGATGTTGATGTTTCCATGCATAATCATGAGTGTGCTCACTAGTTTCTACAATAGTGCCATCCTCTTTATAAATTACGTTACATAAGTAAACGTAACCTTCGTCAGTTTCTGGTTTCTCATCAATTAAATCAAGACAACGAGAGGCACCCGCCATACCTTGAACAATGAAGATGATTTGTTGAGAGAATTGGTTAACGTTATTAGCGAACATTCTACTCATCATTAAGAAGAGGGCAATCATACCTGCAAATTGATCTAAGCTGGTGATTTGAGTGAATCCGCTGATTGAGAGATTTCTCCAACCAAAGGCGAAGATTAAAGCACCCATAATACCGCATAAAATATATAAGAAGTTGCCTATATTGCTCATAACAGGCATCATGATGTTTCCATGAATATTAGCAGTTGTTGCGTATTCTTTAAGTTCATCATTGAGCTTATCAAATTCTTCCACACTCTTATCTTCGTGTGAGAAAACTTTAATAACTTTAAGACCATTAATTGATTCTTCAATTGCACCCTCAACTTGACCTAACGCAATTTGTTGTTTGATGAAGTATCTTGAGGATTTTCCTCCAACTCCTTTTACAACGCCCATCATCACAAAGAATCCGACGACCACTACTAAGGTCATCCATACGGATGTGGATAGCATGATGAAGAAGACAAAGATTGAGACTAATCCAGTTTGGATTAAGCTTGGCATAGATTGGGAAATGAATTGTCTAATGGTATCGATATCATTCGTATATAACGACATGATTGATCCGTGTGCGTGTGTATCAAAATATTTGATAGGTAAGTCTTGCATATGATCAAACATTTTTTTACGGAAGTTATTTAAGAACTTATGGGTAATAATCGCCATGGTTCTATTCCAACCCCAGCTTGCAAAAATACCTACAAAGTATATTGATCCTAAAATAATTAATAATGTTGTGATATTAGTGTGCATACTGAAACCAAATGTTGATTGGACATCATATGTGTCCATAAATGGATTCACTGTCGTACCCGCATACGCTAATTCACCTGATGCAACTAAGGCGTTTGTGGTTAAGGAAACAAATATTGAAGAGGAGATGTTTCCAAAAACGTTAAATAATAAGCAGACAAGAACAAGTAACAATTGCCATGGATACAACTTAATAAGTTGTTTCAATAAGCGTTTCATTGTGCCTTTCTTGGCCTTTCCTCTTTCTTTAATACGAACTGGTGGCATTATTTATCACCTCCAACTCTGTTTTGTGTATAGTAGACTTCTTGGTAAATATGATTACTCTTAAGAAGTTCTTCGTGTGTTCCTATTGCGTTAATTTCACCATTATCCATGATGATGATTTGATCAGCATCTTCAATGGAACTAATACGTTGCGCGATAACGATTTTAGTCATATTTGGAAGGTCTTCTTTTAAACCTTTACGAATTAACCTATCAGTCTTTGTATCGACAGCACTTGTTGAGTCGTCAAGAATCATGATTTTTGGGTTCTTTAAAATTGCTCTAGCGATACAAAGTCTTTGTTTTTGTCCACCAGAGAAATTAGCGCCTCCTTGCTCAACCTTACTTTGAAGAAGTTCAGGCTTTGCTCTTACGATTTCTTCAGCTTGCGCAATTTTACATGCTTGCCACATTTCTTCTTCGGTAGCATTAAGATTTCCCCATCTTAAATTGCTTTCGATTGTGCCACTAAATAGGACATTTTTTTGAAGAACAACAGCAACGTTATTCCTTAAAGTTTCAAGGTCATATTCTTTAACGTTATGGTCTGCAACTTTAAGCTCTCCTTCAGTGACATCGTATAGTCTTGAGATAAGATTAACGACTGAAGTTTTACCAGAACCTGTAGAACCTAAAATTCCCACAAATTGACCGCTTTTGATATGAATATTGATATTATTTAGGGCATTTTTCTCTGCATCTTTCTTATATTTGAAGTTCACGTTATCAAAATCAATGTCTCCATTAACGACTTCATAAAGTGGGTTTTCTGGATTCTTAATTGTTGGTTCTTCTTTGAGAACTTCACCGATTCTTTTGATGCCTTCAAGTGATAAAGTAATCATCACCAAGATCATGGAAATCATCATTAATGACATTAAAATCTGAATGCCGTAAGTGATAAGCGCTGACATTTGTCCAATGGTCAATTGACCACCGATAAAGTCACCAACTTCTTTGCCGGTAATTGGGTCAAAAACCTTTTCGTATTTTGCAGTTGTTGAAATGATGTATGAGCCAATTCCGATAATTAATAAGTTAGATAAATGGATCGCTGTATTGAGTAATGGCTGATTGAGAGCAACGATTTTTTCAGCTTTAATGAACTCTGTAGCGATTGAATCACTAGCGGTTTTAAATTTATCCTTCTCAAAGTCTTCACGAACGTATGATTTTACCACTCTAATTCCAGAGATATTCTCTTGAACGGATTGATTGAGTTTATCATAACGTTTGAAGATTCTTGTGAAGACCGCCATTGCGTGTCTAATAATCATTAATAAGCCAAATGCAACGATTGGAACTAAACCAACAAAGATGAATCCCATTAATCCGCCACCGATGAAAGTCATAATCGCGGAGAAGATAAGCATCAATGGTGCTCTAATAACAATGCGAATCATCATTTGGAACGCCATTTGAACGTTGTTGATATCTGTTGTCATTCTTGTAACAAGAGATGAAGCAGAGAAACGATCAATATTTTCAAATGAGAAGCTTGTTAATTTCTTGTATAAGTCACTTCTTAAGTTAGAAGCAAGTCCAACTGAAGCAATTGAAGCGAACTTTCCACCAAATATTCCACATAGAAGTGAAATAATCGCCATTCCTAATAGGATCAAGGCTAAATAGAAGACTGGAATGCTTCCGTTTGTCGCATTAAAGAAGTCCTCTGGTTTGGTGATGAGTTTAATTCCATCAACAAACAATCCCATGATAAATGGCATTGCACATTCCATAGCGGCTTCGCCGACCATAAATAAAGGAGTAATTAAAGCAGCTTTTTTGTACTGTCTAACACTTTTAAGAATTAATTTAATATTTTCCCACATGCTGTTACCTCCTTATTTATATAACATTCTCATGACGATATCGCTATTAGGGCATCTAAACCGTTTATAGCCTATGTGTATTCGTGTATATGATAATCCTTTTATTAATGAGAACACGCTTATTGCAAGTTCTTCAGGAGCGTGATCATTGAAATCTCCTTCTTCTTGACCTCGCTTTATTATGTCCAATGTTTGATTAAACATCGGGGTTCTTTCGTCTTTTCCTTTTACAAACAGATTCTTTTGAAAGTGAATATTGAGGAAGAGATAAATGACAAGAGCGTTACTATCGTCCACTGCTTTTATTTTCTTTAGAATGACTTCTAGAATATCGTGAGCAACAAACTTTGCTTTTTGCTGGAAATCAATTCCCTGCATTATTTCTCTCATATATGGCAGCACCTTTTCGTTTACTACCGAGATATATAACTCATCTTTTCCTTTGAAATAATGATATAAGAGGCCATGAGAACAGTCGGCGAGCTTAGTAACTTCGTCTAAATTGACTGCATCATACCCCTTCATTGCGAATAGATATAATGCGCAATTAAGAATTTTGTTGATTCTTTCGTTTCTAATTTGTTCAAATTGTTCTTTTGTTTTTGGCATAATTTTATAATTGACTAATTTGTCAATGGAAATGATAATATCTTTTACTCTTATTTTCAAATAAAATAAACATATTATTTACATTAATAACGATTTTGATGTCGTATAGTCGCTCTTTGATATTTAACAAAATCAAAGAAATCGTATACAATAATATAGTTATGAAAAATTTTGTACTTATTTCCCCAAACTTTCCAGAAACTTACTACCAATTCGCAAAAGCATTAAGAAAAGATGGATTTAGAGTCCTTGGTGTTGGTGATCAACCATATGATCAACTAAAGCCAGAACTCAAAGAATCTCTCCACGAATACTACAAGGTCAATAACCTTGATAACTGGGATGAAGAAAAAGAAGCAGTAGGATATTTTGAAAGAAAGTACGGACACATTGATTATTTAGAAAGCAACAACGAATATTGGCTTAGAAAAGATGCAAGATTAAGAGACTTATTCTCAATCGATACTGGTCTTAAAGAAGCCGATTTAGATATGTATCAAAGAAAATCGCTTATGAAACAGAGCTTCCAAAAAGCTGGTGTTAAAGTAGCTCCTTATACTTTAGTGACTGACCACGAAACTCTTAAAAAGTTCGCTGAAAAACATGGCTTCCCTCTCTTTGTGAAACCTGATATTGGCGTTGGAGCTGAAGAAAGCTTCAAAATTTCGAATAATAAGGAATTAGAAGCGTTTTTCGCTAAAAAACAAGAAAATGTTCAATATATTTGTGAGACTTTTGTGTCTGGTGATATCGTCACTTTTGATGGTGTTGCTGATATAAATAGTAACGTTGTATTCATGGCGTCATTAGAGTGTCCACCTTCTATTAGTGACATTCTTATCAAGGGCGAAGAGTTCTGCTATTATTCTAATCCATTCATCGATCCAACCTTTGAAGAAATTGGAAGAAAAACAGTTAAAGCGTTCGGTCTTAAAAAGAGATGTTTCCACATTGAATTCTTTAGAGTGAATAAGAAAATTAAGGGGTTTGCAGATGTTGGAGATATCGTGGGATTAGAGGTTAACATTCGTACGCCTGGCGGATACACCCCTGACATGCATAATTACGCGAATTCCGCTAACCTTTACCAAATCTATGCTGATGTGATGGCGGATTTAGATCCTAAACCTGTTTGTGAACCAAAATTCTATTGTGCAACTGCCAGTAGAAGAGATAATGTTCAATATTTCTTCACCGATGACGATGTGAAAAGAACATATGCTAAAGAATTAGTGGGCGCTGATCGTTATCCAGATGTTCTTTCTGGTGTCATGGGAAATAGATTTTTTATGGCGAGATTTAGTGACGTTAAAGACGTTCGATTGTTTAACGAATATGTTGGAAGAAAGTCGATGAAAGATGTTTCTCATAATGGTTCTACCATGTTTAATAAAGAGAAATCATCAAGCTCAGATAGTATCTGTGACACCCATATTGATGGAGCATAATAATGAAAGATAAGAGAGTGCTTAGTTATAAACACGAAGATTGGCAAAAAGCTTTCCTAATGGAAAAAGACAATCTTATTTTCTTGTTGCCTCAATATAAGATGAATATCGAACATATCGGAGCAACCGCAATTAAAAATTGCCGTAGCTTTCGAAATGTTGATATTTTAATCGCAGTCAGTAACTTTGCGGATATCTACACCATTGCTATGCTTTTAGCGAGTAAAGAATATAAAGAACTCCCTGAATTAGGAAATATGAACTGCCGTGTTCTTACCAAAAAACACAAAGTGAATAATTGCGGTGTCACTGTTCGAGTGGTGGAATATGCTTCAGAAACATATAACCGCTTTGTAATGTTTAAGGTGCTTCTTAATGAAGACTTTGAAAAAGTGCAAGGATATAACTATTTTAGAGAAAACCTTTTAACTAAAGTTAACTTTGATATTGCTGAATACAATCGTATTAAATACGATTACATTAACTCATTTATCGATGAGGCTTGTAAATTTGAATAATATGAACGGAATAATAATTACTAATCAAGACATCGGACATAATGCCTATAAAATCAAAAGATTTACCGAGGAAGGAAAGAAACTCGGTATTTCTTTGTTCCATTACATTAACGATGGCTCTTTAGCGGTTATTCGTGATAATAACATTGTTACAAAACTCCCAAAAGCGGATTTTGTCATCTACTTAGACAAAGATATTTATCTTGCTCGAATTTTAGAAAAAGCTGGATATCGTTTATTTAATAACGCTGATTTTATTAAGATGTGTGATGATAAGATGCTCACCAACATCGCTTGTGCAAATAGAGGCATCAAAATGCCTAGAACCATTGCTGGTCCTTTATTCTATTCCCCAACTTTAAAAGAAGAAAACCTTAAGTTTTTAGATAGTGTTGAAGAAGAACTTGGATATCCGCTTGTTTTTAAAAAGGTTTATGGTTCTTTAGGAACAGGCGTTTATCTTGTTAACAATAAAGAAGAACTTATTTCTTTATATAAAGAAAATTGTCGACAACCACTTCAATTCCAAGAATATATTTCTTCAAGCTTTGGTAAGTCATTAAGAGTGCTTATTATTGATAAAAAAATCATTGGAGCGTTCCAAAGATATAATGAAGCAGACTTTAGAAGCAACTTTGGAAATACAGCGAGTAGTAGAGAATTTCCACTAAGTGGAAAATATCTTGAATTAGCTCAAAAGATCGCGGAAGAATTTAACGTTGAATACGCTGGACTAGATTTACTATTTGGAGAGAATGATGTGCCAGTGTTATGTGAGATTAACTCTAACGCATTCTTTGAAGAGTTTGAAAAAGTGACACACATTAATGTTGCTAATCTTTTTATGGAAATGGTTCAAAGAAAGATGGTGAAATAAATGAATAAGAACAAGCAAAGATTTGTCCATCGTTCAAAGGACTATTCTGGAATTAGAGAATATCCAGTTAACAAAGACTCAGAGTTATTAGAGTTTCTTTTAGAGACTTTAAAAGATCAATCTAGAAACTCAGTAAAATCACTACTTTCAAATCACCGTGTTTCAGTGGATGGAGCGCCTATTTCTCAATTCAATTTCAAACTCTATAAAGGTGATACAGTCATCATCTCTAAAACCCCAATTCATAAGAAAACACGCAGCAACCTACCGATTATTTATGAAAACGATGAGATTATCGTAATCAATAAACCAAGCGGACTCCTATCTATTGCGAGCGATAAAGAGAAGGGTGCAACTGCCTATCGAATGCTTACTGACTATGTTCAACAAAAAGACAAACATAATCGTATATTTGTGGTTCATAGATTAGATGAAGACACATCTGGCGTTTTGATGGTTGCCAAAAATCCAAAGATTCAACAAGCCCTTCAAGATAACTGGAACGATTTAGTGAAATCCCGTGGATATTACGCGATTGTTGAAGGTGTAATGGAAAATAAAAGCGGAACAGTTAAATCTTATTTAAAGAAGAATTCCCAAAACATGATGTATTCTTCAAAAAAAGAAGGAGACGGACAATTCTCTATCACCCATTACAAAGTAATTGATCAAACTAAAGATTATTCTCTTTTAGATGTTCATATTGACTCTGGCAGAAAGAATCAAATCCGTGTTCATCTTGGTGATTTAGGACATCATGTCATCGGGGATGACAAATATGGTAATCCATCTAATCCAATCAAAAGATTAGGATTACACGCTTATGAATTGGAATTAAGGCATCCAATTACTGGGAAGATGATGAAATTCACCGCTCCAATACCAAAAGAATTCAATATTCTTTTCCCAAATTTCAAAAAATAATTTTATGTTTCAAACATAATCGCTATAATAACAAGACATATGAAAAACAAATATCTTAGATCATTCCTAAATAGCGCTGTCTCAATCTTACCAATCGTGGCCATTGTTTTCATATTATCGTTTACTGGCTTAGCCAAGATTAATAATACCGATTATGTGATGCTCTCAATTGGAACATTAATAATGATTATTGGTTTATCATTCTTCCAAATCGGTGCTCATAACAGCCTTATCCAAGTTGGTGAATATATGGGTTCTTCTTTGTCTAAACAAAAGAAGTTATTCGTTGTTATTGTTTTTGCCTTCCTTTTAGGCGCGCTTATAACATGCGCTGAGCCAAGCATTCTTATCATGTCCAAACAAGCCGGTCTTAATCCAGTTTTATTAATTGGATTAATCGCTGCTGGTGTTGGTGTCTTTGTTGTTGTTGGAATTCTTAGAATTATCTTTAAGAAATCTCTCAACTTATGGTATCTAGCGTTTTATCTTATCGTCTTTATGCTCATCTGTTTGCTTCAAGCCGATCCAAAAAACCACGCCTTCTTACCATTTATATTTGATTCCGGAGGAATCACTACTGGATCCGCTACTGTTCCATTTATTTTAGCGTTAGGTGCTGGTGTTGCTATGACTCGTGGTGGATCTAAATCAAAGGATAGTTCTTTCGGTCTAGTTGGTTTAGCCTCGATTGGGCCAATCATCACTATGGTGCTTTTGATTTTATTTAACTCCTCTGGATTTGCTCCTTATGTAGTTAGTGAGCCACCAGTGGTTAATCCTGCTCTTAACGTTGATTTTGGATATATTGGACAAAGATTATTGGACTCACTTTTACCAAACGCAAACTTTACTCAGCTTGGTTCAATGATTGAAGTTGCGATGGCTTTAGCGCCAATTTTAGTCATCTTCTTTGTCTATGAATTAATTTACATAAAATTGTCATTTAAGAGGGTTCTTTCGCTTTTAATTGGCTTTGTTGTTGCATTTATTGGCTTAACTTTCTTCTTGACTGCGGTTGGTTCTACAATGTCTCCAATCGGTTTAAAAGTTGGCCAAGCAATCGCTAACGAACCTGACTGGCTCATCATTTTAATTGGTTTTGTTATTGGCTGTGTCACTATTCTTTGTGAACCTGCAGTCCATGTTTTAACAACTCAAATTGAAGATATGAGCAGCGGCCAATTAAAGAAAGGCACAGTGTTAATTGCTCTTTCTCTTGGTGTTGGTGCCGCAATTTGTTTGTCGGTGATTAGAACCTTATATCACTTCTCAATTATGTATTATATAATCCCTGGATACTTAGTGTCATTACTCTTAATGTTCTTTGTTCCAGATTTATATACTGCGATTGCTTTTGACTCTGGTGGCACTGCTTCTGGCCCGATGGCGGTCTCTTTTGTTCTTCCTTTAGTGGTTGGGTTATTCTCCGTTAGAAGCGGCTTAACTGAAGGTGTCGAATTCTATGAATCTGCTTTCGGTGTTGTCTCAATGGTCGCTATGACTCCAATCCTATCAATTCAAATACTTGGTCTTGTTAATAAATTTCAAACTATCCA
>OCTW011580916.1_pt1 | contig 10973 bp, 9 predicted proteins | sample 1539671 | NCBI WGS metagenome assembly OCTW01 (sample SAMN02144230, study PRJEB22623) | gut metagenome | biome: sheep rumen | host: Ovis aries | place: New Zealand | reverse complement strand
AAAATGATATTTTTCTGCATAAATCTCAACTCGGATTCTGTAAAAATTCTCGCTCCGAGATCATCAAAATCAGAACGGCGGCTCCTCCTCGACATCGAGAGTTTCGAGCAGATACTTTACCTCATCACGATAGAGATAACTCTCATAACCGTTAAGGTAATGAATGTTGCGAGCAACAGCTTCACGAACATCAAGACCGCTTCTTTCTTCAAGAATAAAAGTCAGCGTTTCTACCTTTTTCATATCGACCATACACCTCACCTCCTTTCCGCAAAAATTCTCAGCCAACATCAACCTCCGGCAACCAACATTTAGGTCTGTCCCTTGCAAAAGTCGCTATACCGCCGTTTCAATGTCAACCACCACAAAAACCACAAAATCCAACGTGATTCAGATATGAGGATTCACATGAACCATCTGAGCCTTTTTGTTGTTGGCGGCGGTCACATCTTCGTAGGCTACATAGCCGTATTCAGCGAGAGTATCAAGAGCCGAATAGAAGTCCTTTGCTGTCGGGAAAAGATTGCATCGGCAGGCATGATAGAGATCTGATTTCAAACCTTGCCTGATATTCTTGGTCTTGAAAATCTGAATGATCTTCTCAGCCTTGACGATGTTCCCGTCAGGAGCATTCACACTGAAACCGTAAATCGCTTGATAGCGGTAGTAGTGAGCTATGCTGAACGACCTCACAAGTGTGTCATGATTCACGCTTTCATCGGAAGGCTCGATACCTCTGGAACAACAGTCGGCACAATGAAGAATACAGGCTATCCGAAGTATCAGACCATGGAACTTTCCGCCCCAATCCTGACAGCAGCACATGGATTCCTTGATCTCTTTTTCGATATACTTATTGCAGTAATCTATATATTCCTCGGAAGCGTGACGGGACAGGTGCAGTATTGTTTCCTCACCATTATGATCTTTCTTTCCTTTCAGGAGCTGATGAATGAAATCGTGATACTGCTTCCTGACCTCTTTTGGTATAGGTGCGGTATCATATCTACGATTTCCCACATCGCTCTTGGCGAAGCAGGGAACGAAACGTGCGATCAGACCGCTTGACCTGAAAGCGGTATCGTTCATCATGTTGTCCCAGATATATGGCTGACCTGCGAGTGCAACAGAAAGATAAGGACGGGGAATTTCTGTTCTCCCTCTGATCACTCTGTTGCAGATGTACTTCTCCCCGTTCCACGCTTTCAGAATCAGGTCGAGATTTGGAATACCGCCGTTGTACTTGCCGTTGAAATTACTGAGCATTCCTGCTTCATCAGAGATCATCAGCAGAGAATCATTCTCACTCAGCTCTATCACAAGAGATTCGGGGGTTATATCGTCAACGGCGATACGGATAGGAGTTGTGTTTCGGATATTATCAGCCTGCACACGGAGCTTGGCGATAGCGGCGGTGTCAGGCTCGTCCTCTTTCTCCATAGACTTCACACGGGCTTCAAGAGCCTTAACGTCCTGCTGTGCTTTGTACATTTCCTCACGGTGATCCTTGTTGTAATTGCTCTCAAAGCTGTCAAACGGAGCTTTGATGAAGTGCATCACAGGACTTTTTCTTTCAGAAGGCTGTGCTATGATAATAGAATACAACACAGGCGGTTCGGTGTGGTCTGCCTTTCCTGCAAGCCGATACAGACCTGTGAAACAGTATCCTACGGCTGAGAGCATCGCCGTTCCTGCCATTCCAACATCGGTGGAAGTCGTGACCGAGATCGCTCCTGCCATATCCCGCAGGACTGTCGGCAGAGCATCGAGCGGAAAAGGAATTGCATCAGTCCTCTGCCGCAATGGTCGGGGTTCTCCCCATGAAATACTAATCATTTTGTTGGTTTCCTCTTTTTTGTAATTTTTCTTTTATTTCTCTTGACAGATTGCGTATGATGTGCTATAATAAATCAAGAAATAACACATTTCAATCTCTGAAATATATTATATGCTACCCAAGTAGCATTTGTCAAGTAAAAATAATCAGAACGAGTTAAGTTCTGCCTTTTGCACAAATTGGAGGGACACAAAATGACTGTCTTTTGGAGAAAATACAATGAACTTTGCGATGAGAGAGGAATCAAGCCGAGGACGTTAGCCACCGAACTGGGCATTTCGGCTGCGACCGTCACCAAATGGGTGAATGACGGTATGCCAAACCTCGACATGATAACGAGAATAGCGGAATACTTCGATGTTCCGATAGATTATCTTATCAACGAGGACGATACGCCGATCATTCCGCAGGCAAACAAGAAAAGAAGTGTGTTCAAGTCGGTAAGCTCCCTTTCACAGCGTTGGGTGAGCCTGCGCCGTGGCAGTGAGATCAGCCTGGAAACACAGCTCAAAATAATTCCTTATGTGAACTGTACGGTACAGTTTCTCAACAATGATAAGTATATTGAGTACAGCCCCGAAGCCGAGTACGATACCGACCACCTGAAAGATACTGAAACAATCTTCGATATTCTGGGCATTCTCGACCACTGTGCCGACACCGAGAGCTATCGTATCGTACAGGTGCAGCTCTCACGCATAGTGCTGTATCGCCTGAAAGAAAAAGGCTTCGACCGTGAAGCTCTCCGCACCGAGCATCTCGATCAGGAGAAAATGGAGTACCTCTACACGGGCAAAGAGGGCGGCAAGTCACATAACTACGGGCTGAACTTCTCAGATATGGACTTTCTCAGGGAGTTTACGGGGCTGAGTTATCAGGTTATGTTTACGGGGATTGAATAAGGTGTTATAATACCGATGCGATACTTTGCTATGCTAATGTTTACAGTGTCAAAAAAAGGCTCTAGATTTTGTTAAAACACACAGATTTTATTCAAAATCAACATTTTACCTTGACATTTGAAGCTAATAGTGGTATAATAAAACAAATATAACCCATAGGCAATTCTGTGGCGCTTGAAAGGGGGATTTGCTATATGAAATACTCTAAGCCTGTTGTTCTTAAGCCTGTTAAAGGTAACGGTGCTGTATGCGGTGGTGGCACTCCATGTGGCAGACCGTGTACTAAGAGAGCATAATTATGAAAACGCAAAAAATAGAAGGGTGCAGTGTGACTGTACCCTTTTATTGATATTATCCGCAAATTATATGAGGTTCATATATGTATTATAAAATTAAAGACAACATCTTATTTAGGCAATATGATGATTATGGCTACATTACCGATAACTCAATGTTTGGCTATCGGACATTTAATGATGATTTTCTTTATCCCGGTGAAGAATATGTTTCGGAAAGCGGAGCAGTAATGCTTGGTGTATTAAGTAAGATCCCGCAAGATATAGATTCTATTCTCAACAAATTGCTTGGTATCTTTGTTGATGTGGAACTTGATGAATTGCAGCAAGATGTCATTGAGTTCTATGATATGTTTGTTGAAGCCGGTTTTTTAAGCCGAGGAGAAACATACGAAGAATGTACGAATCAGGGAATCATTCAAGACAATGATATTTCTGCTCCTGACACATCTTTGGGAATCGTTCCGACTGAATGCAACAAGAGACCTTTCGGTCAGAATGATTACCTGAGAAGCCTTCATATTGAGATAGCAAATGAATGTAATGAGCGTTGCGTACATTGCTATATTCCGCATGAATTAAAGACCAAAGTCATTGATACTGAACTATTTTACAGAATAGTGGAAGAAGGCAGGTCAATGAACATAATAAACGTTACTTTATCAGGCGGAGAGCCTTTGCTGCACAAGGATTTCATCAGTTTCTTGGCTAAATGTCGTGAACTTGATTTATCAGTGAATGTCCTTTCTAATCTTACTCTACTGACTGATGAGATAATAGAAGAAATGAAAAAGAACCCTTTGCTTTGTGTTCAAACCTCGATTTATTCTATGGATCCGTCCATACATGATTCTATCACAAAGGTTAAGGGTAGTTTTATAAAGACTAAAGAAAACCTGCTGAAACTGAAAGAGGCACATATTCCTTTGCAGATATCATGTCCTATAATGAAGCAAAATAAGGAAACTTTCCATGATGTAATCGCTTTTGGAGAAGAAAACGGAATTACTGTAGCAACGGATTATGTGATATTTGCTTCCTACGATCATTCTAATTGCAATCTTATAAACAGACTGTCGTTAGATGAAATAGCAAAGGCATTTGATAAGCAAGCATCAGATGAGTACATAGATTATATGGAGAAAGAAGCGGCTGAGAAAAAAGCATTATCTGCACAGGATTCGATCTGTTCAATATGTAGGTACTACCTCTGTATATCTGCTGAGGGAAACGTTTTTCCATGTATTGGTTGGCAATCAAATGTTATAGGAGATCTGAACAGTCAGTCTCTGAAAGAAATATGGGAAACCTCCGACAAAATCAAAGAGCTGCGAGAAGTCAAATTACAAGATTTCTCACAGTGCGTAAACTGCGAGGACAGAGGATATTGCAATGTGTGCATGATGTCCAATTCTAACGAAAACAGCGATGCATACGCTTTTAAGATAAATGAATATCATTGCGAGGTTGCAAGTCTGATCCACAAAAAAGTCAGATCATATTGTCACGAGTAACGATATGATAAGTAAAAGGAGAAATAAACGGAATGGAAAAGATTGTTATTAAAGATGCATACGAAAACAATCTGAAACACATTGATATTGAGATACCATTGAACGCATTTACTTGTGTTACGGGTTGTTCTGGCTGCGGTAAATCTTCATTAGTGTTTGATACTATCTATGCTGAAAGTCAGAGGGGCTTTCTTGAGGGCATGACAGGTAATATTTACGGGCAAAAGCTGATGAATAAGCCAAAAGTCGGGTCAATTGAAAATCTTCGTCCTGCCCTCAATATTTCTCAGAATTATTATAATGTGAATCCGAGGTCAACGATCGGCACTACTACCGAGATCTCTTACTATCTTCGTTCTTTATTTGCAATACTTAATAGCAATACAAAAGAGAGTGTTTCAGAAAGTATTTTTTCATCGAATAATCCTAAATCATTCTGTCCACACTGTTCCGGTCTTGGAATAGAGACAGTTGTTTCCAAAACTCTTTTGATCCCTGATGAAGATAAAACCCTAAAAGAAGGGGCTATCATTTTTTTCAAAGGCAGTGCTGAAAGCAAGGAACAGAAATATCTTGAAGCCCTCTGTGAACACTACGGCATTGATATAAACAAGAAAGTCTCTGAATTAACAGAGAAAGAACTTTATATTTTACTGTATTCCGAAGATAAGATAAAGTACAAGCTATCATATAAAGAAGGCAAGAGGAGAAAATCACATTTTGTTTTTCTCCAGGGTGCAGTATCCTCTATTATGGAACGTGTTACGCAAACTGACAACACTTTGTCAACCGCTGTCTACACCAAATATATGGAAGATGTTCCTTGTCACGTTTGCGGTGGAGCGAAGCTGCGAAAAGAAGTGTTGGATTACAGGATCAACGGTCTGAACTATTATGAAGTTGAAAACATGGAATTAACTGCATTAAATACACGGCTGTCGGAATTCAACTATGGTAAAGTATTGGCTTCTAAGAAAGAACTTGTTTCTCAGCTCATAAACAGTATGCTTCGCAAGATCAGTTCTCTCATTCAGCTGAATGTAGGGTATCTGTGCCTGAACAGAACAATTCCATCCTTATCAGGCGGAGAGCGTCAGCGTATCCGTATTGCAACACAGTTGACCTGTCCATTAAAGGGATTGATCTATATTCTGGACGAGCCTTGCAAGGGATTGCATTATCGTGATATCAAGAGCATTATCCAATCAACAAGAGAACTTATTGATAACGATAATACTGTAATCGCCATAGAGCATAATAAGCAGTATATCGCTTCTGCCGATAATGTTATCCAACTCGGACCCGTCGGCGGTCCTAAAGGCGGATATATCATAGATGTCAAAAAGAAGAAATCGGACTATAAATACAAATTATCGTTCAAACCGATAGAAGAATTCAAAAGCTATATCACGATCAGCGATATTAATTTCAGAAATATCAAACATCAGGATGTCCGCATACCGATCGGAGCAATTACCTGTGTAACAGGTGTTTCAGGTTCAGGAAAAACTACGCTTACTTCTGTTGTATCATCATGCTTTGAAAGAAAAAACAGTGCCTACTGCAAATCTTTTGAAGCTGGAAACACCATAAAAAGAGTTCTGAGGGTCAATCAGGCTCCTATCGGAAAAACACCACGCTCGACCATAGTTTCTTATTTGGAGATATATGACGAGATAAGGACGCTGTTCTCAAAAACAGAATCTGCCAAAAAGATGAAAATAAGTGCGTCATCATTCAGTATGAATGTAAAAGGCGGACGCTGTGAGTGCTGTCAAGGAACTGGATTACAGAAAATAGAGCTTAACTACCTTCCGAGTTCATATATTACCTGTCCTGAATGCAACGGAAAAAGATTTAATGACAAGATCCTGTCTGTTACATACAATGGGAAAACCATTCAGGAAGTGCTGGAAACACCAATTACTGAGATCATTGATATATTCGAGGATACAAGTAAGGTGTATTCTGTATTGTCCAGTATGATCGAATTGGGGTTGGGATATCTTAAACTCGGTCAGATGTCAATGAACCTTTCAGGCGGTGAAGCACAGCGTATCAAACTTGCGAAAGCGTTAGGAGTATCTTCAAAAGGTCATAATCTTTATATCCTTGATGAGCCGACATCAGGTCTGAATGAAGTCGATATAGAACGATTTGAAAACATTCTTTTATCTTTGCAGAAGAATAATGACACCATAATAATAGTTGAACACAACATTGAATTCATAGCAAAAATATCTGATTATATTATTGATTTCGGAACTGTCGGTGGAAATGCAGGCGGTAAAGTAGCAGCTCAGGGAAAACCACAAGACGTATTTGGCTGTAAGGAGTCTTCTCTCTATAATCTTGATATTTAAGAAGGGTAGGATAAGTCTAAATGCCTAAAATGAGCATAAATCAGTGTACTGTAACACTTACAAGAAAATGCAATTTAAGGTGTAATTTCTGTTATGCTAAAAAAACAGAATATATGGAAACAGCGAACCTTGAATACGAAAATCTCAAAAGAATTGTAGATTTTTGCAACGACGCTAAGGTGAAGTTTATTGTTTTTACAGGCGGCGAACCGACACTTTATCCGCAACTTATCGACATATTACAGTACATCAAAAGCAAAGAACACAAAATGTTACCGACTATTGCAACGAACGGAATAGAATTGGAAGATTTGCAGTATTGCAAAACGTTAATAGACAATGGAATAGGATACATAGATATCTCGTTAAAAGGAAAAGACAGTAAGGAATGTTGTGAGATCGTTGGACGTGATTGTTACCAGCAACAATTGACTGCTATCCGTAATCTATCAACGCTTCCTATAGAGTTCACTTGTTCCATGGTAATAACCGAGGATAATGTTTATTCGCTGTGCGACACTGTTAGAAATGCTTGCAGCAATGGTGCAAAGCAATTCTCATTCACCTTTATAATCGATAATGAAAAATCGAAGTACAGCGATGAAGCATACCTGAAAAAGCACAATCCGTTTGCACTAATAAACGCTTTTCTTTCTCAGATGGACGAATTAAATGCAATAACAGAGGAATGGTGGATAGAATACAGTTTCCCGATATGCGTTTATACTGAAGAACAGTTAAAGCTCCTGGAAGGGAAACTGGCTTCTCCTTGTCAGATACATATTGAAAATGGTATTACATTTGATACTGATATGAACCTGATTCCCTGCAATATGCATTTTGAGAACAGAATGGGACGTTTAGGTACAGACTTTTCTTCGTATGAAGAATTTGTAGAAACTACGCAAAATACCATTTACCGATCTACGATTGACAGGCTTAAACAGTATCCATCGGATACCTGCAAGTCATGTGAATACTTGGATTCCTGTTATGGGGGATGTCCTGTAATTTGGAAGAATTATTCTTATGAAGTGCTGATGAGATGTAAAGACGAATACTATAATCATTTCCAGTAACCTAAACAATATCAGAGTAATGGAATTGTGATATACAATAAAACATGACATAATATAAAATGCGAGGTGTTAAACCATGTCCGAAGAAATACGAGTATGGGGAATCCATACCCTTGATGATAATCTATTCTTGAAAGAAGATGTTATAGCTATCGGTTGGAACGAGATAGGTGATCTTAGCAAGATCGCTCCTGATCGTGATGCGTTCAAGAAAAAATACACTGAGACATATCCTGATGCTAAGAAAATGGGAATTGCAACCAGTGCAGGTATGCTATACCGATTTGCCCATGAAGTCCAGATCGGTGACTATATTGTATTCCCGTCAAAGATCAACCGAGAGATCAATATCGGAACTGTTGAGAGCGACTACATATACGAACCTGATGCGGAAAGTTACGTTCAGCAGCGTAAAGTAAAATGGTTGAAGCACTTACCGAGGACTGCTTTTTCACAAGGTGCGTTGTATGAGATTGGTTCGGCATTATCTTTCTTTTCAGTCAAGAATTATGCTGACGAATTCCTTGCAGCTTTAGACAAGAACTTCAAGGGTACTGTTTCAGCAGATACCGCCGATGATGAAACTGTTGCTGCAACCGCAGATGAGATCATCGAAAACACAAGAGACTACATTCTTAAAGAACTGAGCCGAAACCTTAAAGGCTATGACCTTGAAGAATTTGTAGCTGATCTTTTGAGTGCTATGGGATATAGGACAACCATTTCTCCACACGGCGGTGACAGCGGTATTGATATTACAGCCTATAAAGACGAGCTTCCGCCGAGGATACTTGTTCAGGTCAAGAGCCAGGACGGTGATATTAAAGAGACCACTATACAGTCGCTGAAAGGTGCTATGCGTGAGGGTGATTATGGTCTGTTTGTGACGCTCTCCAACTATACTAAAAAGGCTCAGAAATATCTCGACAATACACCAATCATCCGTGGTATCAACGGTAAGGAATTGGTCGATTTGATATTGAAATATTATGACAGCCTCAGCGAGAAATACAGGAAGATGATACCGTTGAAGATGGTTTATATACCTGTTATTGGTGAATTGTAAGCATATCCGTAAGTTTTTATAGTTCTGTTATTAAACGTATATCGGTTGTTTGGGTATAGCAGTTAACGAGGTGACATTATGAAGCAAATTGATTTTATCAAAGAGTATTTTTATGCTGAAACAGAAGGTTTTCATATTAAAGATGTAAAAATGGAGGAAAGAAAGGATTCGTATCTGTTTTCGATAAAATGTTATTATATTACTACACATGAAGACTACGACTTTTATGTTTTCTATAGTGACACTATACCAACAAACATCTATCCAATTAGGAATGGTGAAACTATAGATGAGTGTTATTATAAACATATTGGATTAATGACGGAATTATGTTCACGTAGTATATCTAATAATTTCATTGTTCAATTTGTTAACAGGAACAGCATTTTTCCAATACTTGAAAGAAAAATGAAAGATATTGATATAGAAATCACTCCGTCAAAAAATGCGACTCAACTAAAAGGTATAGCTAATCAAATAAGAGATTGTTATTTGGATTTAACAGACTACTTGATGAATAAATGGAGGACAGGTAATCCTGATTTCAAAAACGATAATTTTAAAGACAATTATCAGGAATTCTTGCAAATGATACTACCGGGGAAGCAATCTGAAACAAGACGTAATACATTAAGTGGAATCGCTCAAAAAGGATGGAAATTAAACTCTGAATTGGTACACAAGGATTCAATAACTCTCTTTGATGTTTGTATTTCATTTAATATACTTCAACTAGTCGTTTCTACAACAAGTAATCTTATGGTAGGCGATCATATGCCGTTCAATAAAATTAAATGTCCAAATTGTCAAAGCGAGAAATTTTCAATGCGACAAGACTCCACCAGAAAAGAATATGTATATGTATGTAAAGATTGCAAAACTATGTATTCTTTGGAAATGAAAGAAATACTGAGGGATGATTCTACAGAATAAATACAACGGCTGCACCGAAGGCACAGCCGTTAAACCTCAAATATAAACCATACACTCAAACACCGCTTCTCTCGCCATATAGACGAAGCAGTTCTCCAGACCGAGCATCTTCTCAGCATCACCGCTGAGGACAGCTCTCTGATAGCAACTATCGGTCTGCTTCCAAAGCTCTACCTGACGTGAGATAGCATCACTGACTTTCCGTTCCATATCATCGAGGTACTGTATGATCTTCCCCTCGTTGACGAGCCTGCGAAGCCTGTCGGGACAATTACTGTCAGAGAAATGAAGATGATACCTGATGAAGTCGGTGCTGTATGTCTTGCTCTCCTCGGTGAGAGTATCAGCATTGAAGTGTGTGACGATCACAGTATTGGTGTCCAAGCTCCACAGCGGAACGTATTTCTTTTTCAAGGGATTGTAAGCGGTCTGCTCGCTCTTATATCTGCTCATGGTTATTACCTCCGTTATGCCTTATTGATGTTGTTTTCACGGATCACAAAAATGTTATCCGTAGCGTGACTTGGAATGATAGTAGTTCAGCTAAGCTAAGGACTTTTGGACATTTTTGTCCAAAAGTATTATCAGTTTCAAGCATTATCATTCTTCCGTAAAGATAATAACAGGAGTACGCCAAAATGATTTGGTCTTTCGCTGGTCTTTATTTGGTCTTTAAAGTTACAAAACCGCAGAAAAAAGAAGATAAAGAAAAGCGATGATAACACATTGAAATCGCCTAAAACAGGCGCTTTTGCAAACAATTGAATAATTTACAAATGCCGATACACGTTACTCGAAGAGATAATCAATCTCGAACTTACTTTTTTATCAAAAGCAACGAAAAACCTCGTAAACATTGCGTTTGCGAGGTTTTCTTTTTGCCTGAAAAACGTGCTGAGAACTGCTCAAAAACTGACGGTAGCACCCGTACAGCACCTATACAGCACCCACTAATATATATTAAGCGTAAAGCCTCAAAAAGC
>OCTW013423674.1_pt1 | contig 10974 bp, 7 predicted proteins | sample 1539671 | NCBI WGS metagenome assembly OCTW01 (sample SAMN02144230, study PRJEB22623) | gut metagenome | biome: sheep rumen | host: Ovis aries | place: New Zealand | reverse complement strand
CGCTTGCGTATGTCAAAAAAAAGTTGTACCTTTGCAGCCGTTTTTAATTTGCGGTATAGTGCGCGTACGTGTATATATATGGATTTTGAGTCTCCTACTCTGCTTCACAGCGGCGTGGGCGGAAGATAGTATATACGTAGCACAGGATACCTTAGCGGCGGATAGTATAGCAAGGGATACGCTGGCAGCGGATAGCATAAAGAAGCCGGAGAAGAAGGAGAAAAAGAGTGCGCTGGCGGCACCGGTACATTACCAGTCGTCGGACTCGATGGTGATGATGGCGAACGGAACGGCTTATCTGCATGGAAAAGGTGAGTTGAAGTATGAGAAGATGGAGCTGACGTCCGACTACATCCGCATGAATATAGACTCGAGCCAGATTTACGCACGAGGGGTTTATGACAGTATCAATTACGAATGGAAAGGCAAGCCTGTGTTCAAAGAAGGCAACGACAGCTACGAGACGAACGAGATTACGTATAATATCAAGACGCAGAAAGGTTACATCCGCCACGTAGTGACGCAACAAGGAGAGGGATATATCATCGCCGACAAGACGAAGAAAGTAGAAGGCGACGAGATGATGATGGCCGGTGGTCAATACACGACTTGCGACAACCATGAGCACCCGCATTTTTACCTGAAGATGACCAAAGCGAAAGTGAAACCGGGCCATTATATCGCGACCGGTCCGGCATATATGGTGGTGGGTGACGTACCGCTGCCGTTAGCCATCCCGTTCGGTTTCTTCCCCTTCACGGACAAATACTCCAGCGGAATCATTATGCCGACTTTCGGCGATGACTATTCGAGGGGATTGTATCTGAGCAATTTCGGATATTATTTTGCGCTGTCGGACTACGCGGATCTGGAAGTTACAGGAGATATCTACAGCCGCGGTACATGGGCCGTTCGGGCGAAAAGCCGGTACGTATGGAGGTACCATTTCTCGGGCAATCTGAGTATCAATTACCGCAACGACGTGACGAGTGAGAAAGGCATGCCGGACTACGCTACGAGGAAAAACTTCAGCATCCAGTGGACGCACAGCCAGGACGCAAAGGCAAATCCGTATTGCACTTTCTCGGCGAGTGTAAACTTCGCGACGAGCGGTTACAACCGCAGTAACATCAACAGTTACTACAACCAGAATCTGTATTCGGAGAACACGAAGAGCAGTACGATCAACTACACGCAGCGTTTCCCGGACAGTCCGTGGAGTTTGAGCATGAGTGCGAGTCTGACGCAACGCACAAGCGACTCGACAATCTCATTAACCGCTCCGCAGCTATCGGTGAGCATGAGTAGTATTTATCCTTTCAAACTATGGAGGCAGGCCACGCTCAAGCGCAAAGGCAAAGTGGGCGGCAAGGAACAATGGTACGAGAAGATCAAGTTGAGTTATACAGGAAACGGAAAGATCGCCATCAACAGCATCAAAGAGAAAGATTTCTTGCATACTGATTTTCTGCGCGACTGGCAGACCGGTCTGAACCACTCCGTACCGATTAACGCAAGTTTCACGTTATTCAAATACCTGAATATCACGCCGAACATCAACCTGCGTGACCGAATGTATTTCATGCGCACCGACCGTCACTGGGACGACGAGACCCAACAGTTGGCAAAAGACACGACGACGGGATTCTATAACGTGTTTGATTTCGACGTGGGAGTAAGCCTGAGCACCAAGATCTACGGCTTCTTCACGCCGCTGAAGAAGTTATTCCCGAACAGCAAAGTGGAGAAATTCCGTCATGTGATGACTCCGACGCTGAGTATCAGCTATCACCCGGACTTCGGCAAGTCCTTCTGGGGCTACCACGGCAGCTACGACGAGCCGGTATATTACAAAGACAGTTTGGATGCCGCGGGTCGCAAAGTGCCGACCGGCGAAGTGGTGCACCAGAATTATTCACGCTTCGAAGGCATGCCCTATGGGACTGTGTCGCGAGGGATGTCTGCGACGCTCAATTTCGGTCTTGCGAACAACTTGGAGATGAAGGTCGTGAACACAAAAGACACGACAGGCAAACAGCCGTTCAAGGTGATCAGCCTCATCGATAACTTCTCCGTCAACGGTGCTTATAACTTCGCGGCGGACAGTATGAACTGGAGTAAGTTTACCGTGAACCTGCGTCTGAAATTTCCGTACTTGAACAACTACAGTCTGAACGTGAGCACACATCTGGATCCGTACATGTACGAGTTGAACGCACTCGGCACGCCGGTTCAGACCAACAAACAATACTGGCATCACGGCCGATTCCCTCATTGGGACGGTCTGCGATGGAGTTTCAGTTACTCTATCTCCAACCAGACGATCAAGAAATGGCGTGATAAGTTAGCCGGCCGCAAGACCAAAGACGAGCCTGAGAACGAAGAGAACGGAGACTTGTCGACGGTGGAGAAAGACGGCGAAGGTATGGACCGCAATGCCAAACGAGAGAAGAAAAACGAAGAAGTCGATGACGGCTACGTGAAGACCGATTTCCCGTGGAACCTGTCGCTCAGCTACTCGCTGGCTTACGCCCCGGGAAATGAGTTTGACTACCAGAAGATGTACTACAAGATGAAGTTCACCCACAGCCTGACCATGAGCGGCAATATAGGTCTGGGACAAGGATGGAAAGTGAGCGCGAACATGACGTACAACTTCGAGTACAAGAAAGTAACCGCTTGCACGTTCAACATCAGCCGCGACCTGCACTGCTGGAACATGACGGCAAGTATCAACCCGATAGGTCCTTTCAAGAGTTACACGTTCCACATAGGCGTGAACGCGTCGATGCTCGCGGACCTCAAATACGACAAAAATAGTAATCAATCAACAAATAGTAGAGTATCATGGTGGTAGAAAACCTAAAAGTAGTAAAAGCCACGTACGAGCTGTATATAGCCGGCGAGGATGGCAAAGAAGAGTTAATGGAGAAAGCGACCGCAGAGACTCCGTTAGTATGGTGTCACGGAGAAGGAATGATGCTTCCGGCGTTTGAGGCAGCGATGAACGGCAAAGCCGCCGGCGAGCGTTTTGACTTCGTGCTCAAGGCCGCTGACGCCTATGGCGAGTACCTTGAAGAAGGCGTCATGGAGCTGCCGAAGACGATGTTCTTCAACGGCGACGGCGAGTTTGACGAGGAGCGCGTCTATGTGGGTGCAATCGTGCCGATGAACACTGTCGACGGTCAGATTGTCAAAGCGCAGGTCTGCGAGATAACCGACGACAAAGTGACCATCGACCTGAACCACCCGTACGCCGGCGAGGATCTGCACTTCAAAGGCGAAATCTTAGAGATCCGCGACGTGACGGAAGGCGAACTGAAAGCCATACGTAATCCGCGAAAAGGCTGCTGCGGAGGCGGTTGCAGCAAAAAGAAAGGTGGCGACTGCGGTGACTGCTCAGACGGCGGTTGCAGTAGCTGCGAAGGATGCGGAGATAATTGATAATTGATAAAATAAAACCTCTCACCGAGCTAAGAGGGCTCTCAAACCTCGGGATGTAAAACGCAGTTTTGCAGACCGAAGAGCGAGAGCATGGTGAAAGATCATATGAGCGACAAGGTCGCGAATCGTTCTGAACCATAGCTCGCGCGACATGGCAAATATTGTAGCGATAGTGGGTCGTCCCAATGTTGGGAAATCGACTCTTTTTAACAGGCTCACGGGTACCCGTCGAGCGATAGTAATGAACACGGCCGGCACGACGCGTGACCGTCAGTACGGCAAAGCCGAATGGTGCGGCCGGGAGTTTTCGGTGATTGATACCGGAGGATGGGTCGTAAACAGCGACGACACCTTCGAGAGCGAGATCAACCGCCAAGTGGACCTCGCCATCCGTGAGGCGGATGTGGTGATGCTCGTCGTCGATGTGAACGAAGGCGTGACGCAATTCGACATGGAGGTGGCACACCTGCTGCGACAAGCAAAGAAACCGACTGTGCTTTGCGTCAACAAAGTAGATACTTTCGAGAACCAATACGGAGCTGCGGAGTTCTATAAGTTGGGTCTGGGCGAGCCGTTTATCCTCTCCGCAGAGAATGGTCTCGGAACCGGTGATCTGCTGGACGAAGTGGTCAGCCGTTTCCGCAAAGAGGACGACTCGGACGAGCAGCTGGAGGAGTTACCGCGTTTTGCGATTGTCGGTCGTCCTAATGCCGGCAAGTCCAGTATCCTCAATGCTTTCATCGGCGAGGAGCGGACGATAGTAACCGATATCCCCGGTACGACACGCGACTCGATCTACACGCGGTATAACAAATTCGGCAAGGATTTTTACCTTGTTGACACAGCGGGTATCCGCAAGAAAGCGAAAGTGACGGAAGACCAGGAGTACTACTCGGTCGTTCGTTCTATCCGCGCGATAGAAAACAGCGATGTGTGTATCCTCATGATCGACGCGACGCGTGGCATCGAGGCGCAGGACCTGAATATCTACTCGCTGATCCAGAAAAACAAGAAGGGTCTGGTAGTATGTATCAATAAGTGGGATCTTGTTGAAAGCAAGACGAATCAGGATATTAAAGCCTACGAAAGTGCCATTCGCGAACGAATCGCACCGTTTACAGATTTCCCAATCATCTTCACAAGTGCCGTAACCAAGCAGCGAATTTTCAAGGTGGTAGAGACCGCGCTGCACGTGTATGAGAACAAAAACAAGAAGGTACCGACTGCGCAGTTGAATGAGAAATTCCTGCCACTCATCGAGAACTATCCGCCGCCTGCGTGGAAAGGCAAGTACATCAAAATCAAGTATTGTACCCAGCTGCCGAACACGCAGATTCCGACCTTTGTGTTCTTCGCGAACCTGCCGCAGTACGTCAAAGAACCGTACAGACGATTCCTGGAGAACAAACTGCGCGAGTGGTGGGACTTCGAGGGCACACCGGTACAACTCTTCATTAGGGCGAAATAAAGGCGATTTTTAATAAAAAGTTACACTTTTTACTTAATTGCTTGCGTATGTCAAAAAAAAGTTGTAACTTTGTGCGCTTTTTTCGGAGATGAAAATAATCGGCTTCATATATCACGACTCAGGGGTGCAAATGGTGCTCAAAGGGGACAGTTGTCTGCTGAACGGCCGCAAGCCGATGTTCCTACCCGATGGAACGAGCGAGTTAGGCGTGACGGAGTGCGTGATTCTTCGAGTGAGCCGCTTAGGGAAAGAGATTGCGCCGAAGTTCGCGAGCCGTTACTACGACGCAGTAGCTCCCGGAGCAGATTTCATTGCAATGGATCTGGCGCGTAAGGCACAAAAGGAAGGCAAACCCTGGACAGAGGCGATTGCGTTTGACTACTCGCTGGCTATAGGAGAATATGAGCCTACCCCCACCCCTTCCCTAAAGGGAAGGGAGTATTTGAAGGAAGAACTCGTGCTCTCGCCCGAAGAGGCAGTTGCGAGGGCCAGCAAGGTGATGACCATCCGGCAAGGGGACTTGATCTACATCCAACGCGCAGTAGCGCCCAGACAGGTAGAAAAGGAAGAAGTCATCCGCGTAGAGATTGGCGGAGAAGAGAAATTGTATTGCAAGATTAAATGAGAAAAATAGTTTCCATAGTACTGCTGTTATCGTTATGGCTCTCGGCCGTAGCGGGCATTCATACGTATCAGGACCACTCGGTTCTGACCAACGGTCAATGGGTGAAGATCCGCGTGAGCGAGAGCGGCATATGCAAGATGACGTTCAGCGACCTCCAGGCTGCGGGTATCAGCAATCCGTCGCAAGTACGGGTGTTCGGTTACGGCGGTGCGATGAAGACGCAGGATTTCAGCAAGCCCAATATCGATGACCTGCCGCAAGTACCGGTGTTTGTCGGAAGCGACTATGTGTTGTTTTATGTTCAGGGACCGATCAGCTGGGCATACGACAACTCTAACGGACGGTTTGTACACACGCGCAACACCTACTCTAACTACGGTTACTATTTCCTGACAGAGAACGTAGGTACGCCTTTAGCACCGACGGCAGGAGAGGCGATCAGCGGCACAGCTACGGACGTAACGAGTTATCCGATGCTGCAGGTACACGACAAAGACAGCATCAACCTCATTGACCGCAGCGGCGTGTCCGGCGGCGGTCGCACGTTCTACGGTGAGCAGTTTGAGAACGGCACGAAGCGCACTTTCTCCTTCACCACCCCGGATGCCTTGACGTCTGAGCAGAGTACGGTCGTGGTGGATGTAGCCGGATACGCGTCGGTCTCGACGCAGTTCACGGCCTCGCTCAACTCCTCGTCCAAATCGGTTACTATTCCCCAGTACAAAGATAACTACGACTGCGGTCAACCCGGTACAATCACCTTGTCTGCTACGACAAGCGCACAAACTCAGCAGGTACAAGTGCGCTACCAGAGCAGCCTCAACAGTGCTATCGGATGGCTGAACTATATCGAATTGACGACCCCGCGGACGATGAGTATGAACGGCTCGTACATGACCGTCAGAACGCTGACGAACAAGAACAGTTCGGTGCCCGTACGGTTTCATCTGACGAACGCGAGTGCGGGCATCCAGATATGGGACATCACCAACAAAGCCGCTATCCAACGCATGCCGACGACTCTCACAGGCAGTGAGTTGACTTGGGTCGGTACGCAGGCAGATGGTGTTCATGAGTATATCGCCGTGAACACGAACGGCAACAGTTTTGTAGCAGCTGACGTAGTAGGAACAATCGATAATCAGGACCTGCATAAACTCAGCAACATCGACTACGTCATCATCTGCCCGAGCGAGTATGTCGAGCAAGCAACGCGTCTGGCGCAGGCGCACCAAGAGAAAGAAGGTATCACCTGGGAGGTAGTAACCGACCAGCAGGTGTATAATGAGTTCTCGTCAGGTACGCCGGACGCTACGGCTTACCGGTGGTTAATGAAGATGCTCTACGACCGTGCTAACAACGGCATCGGCCAGAAGCCGAGATGGTTGCTGCTGCTCGGTCATGGTTCGTTTGATAACCGCAAGCTCCTGCCGACATCCGGCTCCGCATTGCTGCTCACGTACCAGGCGGAGAACTCCACCAACGAGGTGAATGCTTATGCGACGGATGACTACTTCGGTTTTCTGGACGACAACGAGGGTACACGTGATGCCAGCGGAAGGATGGATATAGGCGTAGGTCGTCTGCCGGTGACGAGCGTAGAGGAAGCGCAGGGAACGATAGACAAACTCATCGCGTATATCCACAACGAGCAGACCGGTAAATGGAAGAACCAGATTGCTTATCTGGCGGACGACGGCGAGCACGGGACACACACGGAGACTGCAGAGGGGAGTGCCGAGTTGACCCGCGTGGGCAATCCGGATTTCATTGTACATAAGGTTTATCTGGACGCTTATCCTCAGGAGATGAACGCGAGCGGCGAGAGTTATCCATTAGCCAAGAACAAGATCCAGAACCTCCTGCGCAACGGCGTGCTCTATTTCAATTACTCCGGCCATGGCGGTTATAACGCGATCACGAATGAGTCGATCCTGAACATGCGGGACATCGAGCTGATGAGCAATAAGAATCAGGCCTTCTGGCTCTTTGCCACCTGTAACTTCGCACAGTTTGACGGAGGAAAGCGTTGTGCGGCCGAGACGGCCATGCTGAACTCCCGCGGCGGCGCGATAGGAGTTCTGGCAGCGACGCGCACCGTTTACGCAACGGGTAACACCAAACTCAGCCGCTCTGTGACCGCAGAGCTCTTCAAGCATACGAATACTTTCCATTACGAGGCTACCTTAGGCGAAGCCGTCGCGGCCGGCAAGAACGCGCTGGGTTACGACGAGAACAAGATGGCGTACGTCCTCTTCGGCGACCCCGCTATGCGGCTCAATTACCCGACGAACTACTACGTAGAGACCGTGACCGATATCGATACCCTGCATGCGCTGAGCGTGCAGCAGGTGCAAGGACGCATCATCGACGAGGACAACCTGACGGCAACGGATTTCAACGGCAAGGTGGATATCACTATCTACGACAAGATGCAGGTCATCACCACGCGTGACAACGATGCCAAAGAGGGCGAAGAGGCGAAGGAGTTGAAATACAACGACTACCCCGGTACGCTCTTCACGGGCTCGGCGGCTGTGGAAGCAGGAGAGTTTACCTACTCCTTCATGGTACCCAAAGATATCCGTTATAACTACGGCAACGGCCGCATCGTCTATTACGCCGTAAGCGATGATGAGGAGGATAAGATAGAAGCCGTGGGACATTATGAGGAGTTCGTAGTCGGTGGAACGGGAGATATTCTGAGTGCCGACACAATAGGTCCCGAGATGGAGATATATCTCAATAACAAAGCTTTCCAAGACGGCGGTAAAACATACTCCACTCCGCGTTTCTTTGCGGACCTGTACGACCGGAATGGTATCAATACCGCAGGCGCAGGTATCGGACATGACCTGATGATGATCGTGGATAACGACCCCAAGCAGATTTACGTCCTCAACGAATATTTCACTTCGGCAAACGACAGTTATACGACCGGCCAGGTCAGCTTTCTTATGGGTGAACTGCCGGACGGTCCTCACAGCCTCACTTTCCGCGCATGGGACCTGCTGAACAACAGCACGACCAAGAGCCTGAACTTCATCGTCGAGGCGGGTCTCGATCCCTCGATCTATTCGGTCATCAGTTACCCGAACCCTGTGCGCCAGACCGGCGTGCTGAACCTTATGGTCAACTACGACCAGCCGGATGAGTTACTAAGTTCAGAGATTTATCTCTTTAATACGAACGGACAGATGATTTACAGCCGTAAACAGGAGAACCCCGATCAGGTAACGATTAACCTTGCGGAACTCAATCTCCATCCGGGCGTGTTCATCTACACCGTCAAAATCAAATCCGAGAGCAGCAAATACAGCACAACCTCGGGTAAAATCATTGTAACAAAATAAAATATGCCTATGAAGCAAATCGCTTAATATATAACCTCTCCATTACGTGATTACGTAATCCCGTAATAACGAAATAACTAAAAAAACAAAAAACATAACACAAATGAAAAAAATCAGTATTTCTCTGGTGGCTCTGCTTCTTGCGGCTTCGATGAGCGCGCAGACAGAACCCACGCCAAATCCTGTTATCACGGCAATGCCGTCCTTGTCTATCGCTCCGGATGCCCGCGCGGCCGGTCTGGGAGACGTCGGTGTAGCTACGGAGGCAGATTTTAACTCGCAGTATTGGAACCCTGCCAAGTACGCTTACATGTACTCCAAGGGCGGTATCACCGCTAACTACACGCCGTGGTTGCGTAAGTTGGTCGGCGACATCGACCTGGCTTATCTCGCAGGTTTCTATAACTTCGGTGACCTGGGTGGTGGTATCGGTGCCAGCTTCACGTATTTCTCGATGGGTGACGTTGCGCTGACGACCTTGGACGGAACCAAACTGCAGGACGTACGTCCGAACGAGTGGGCTCTCGACCTCAGTTATTTCCGTAAGCTGCATGAATATGTATCTATGTCGGTAGCGGTTCGTTTCCTCTATTCGGACCTCAACAACGGTGTAAACAGCTCTACCTCCACTGCAGGTGAGATGCACGCGGCTTGGTCTATGGCAGCAGACATCGGTCTGTACTACAAGCAGCCGATTGAGTTGCCGATGGGTACCTCCCATTTCTCGCTCGGTTTTACCCTCAAGAACTTAGGTGGTAAGATGACCTACGCAGAGGACGGATCGAGTAACTTTATCCCGACGAGCATGAACCTCGGTGTGGGTTATGAGTTGCCGCTCAATAAGTACAACTTCCTGACCTTCAACCTCGAGACAAACAAGATGCTCGTTCCGACCCGTTACTCGAAGTACGCAGATGATAAGACTACCGGCAAGTACAGCCAGGACGCTTACTCTGCTATCAACCCGGCTAAGGGATGGTTCCAGAGCTTTGCAGACGCTCCGGGCGGTGCCAAAGAGGAGTTCGACGAGGTTCGCTGGGGCGCAGGTATCGAGTATAGCTACAACAAGCAATTCTTCGCTCGCGTCGGTTACAGCTACGAGAACTACTACAAAGGTAACCGTAACGTCCTCACTTTCGGTGCCGGTTTCCACCTCTCTATCGTGACCCTTGATGTTTCCTACTGCGTCGGTCTGGCGGCTTCCAACCCGCTCGATCAGACCATGCGCTTCACGCTGGGCTTCGACCTCGCAGGTATCAAGGATCTTGTGGATAACAAGAAGAAATAATCCATGCGCATAGGCTTTGGATATGACGTACATCAATTCGCCCCTGACCGCAAATTGTGGTTAGGGGGGATTGAGGTGCCGTGTGACCGCGGTCTGTTAGGTCATTCGGATGCCGACGTGGCTATTCATGCGCTCTGCGATGCCATCTTAGGTGCCGCCGCCATGCGGGACATCGGTTATCATTTTCCCGATACCAAAGGCAATGAGTACGAAGGCATCGACTCCAAGATTCTTCTTCGCCGCGTCATGGAGATGATTCGCAAGGCCGGTTATGAACTCGGAAACTGCGACCTCACCATCTGCGCCCAGACGCCTAAACTCAATCCGCATATTCCGGCTATGGTAGATTGCCTGGCGGAAGTTATGGGCGTCGAGCCGAACCAAATAAACATCAAAGCCACGACCACGGAGCATTTAGGTTTCGTCGGCCGTGAAGAAGGGATTGCAGCTTATGCGGTGGCTCTTATTAATTAGTATAACATTAATACCGGACCTGATCCTAATGGGGCATAAGCCTCAGATCGAGGTTCAGGACGGTCCGTACGAGCGGATCGCGCTGACGGATAGCACGCGTCTGGAAGTTTATCAATACACGGACTCGACGCTGGTTGTCATGACTGCTTGCGCGCCGCAGTGTTCTTCGTGCGCGCGTGTATATAATAAGGAGTGGCAACTCATCCGCACCGTCACTCCACCCTTCTCTTCTATCTTCCCGCTCGCCACTATCGAGGACGGTAAGATTGTCTGGAAGGACAATGATACCTGGGAATACTAATCATGGAACTTCCTATTTATT